>ENA-OWPJ01000525-OWPJ01000525.1-human-gut-metagenome-genome-assembly--contig:-NODE-525-length-34838-cov-4.43904_pt1 | contig 34838 bp, 36 predicted proteins | sample MGYA00248264_ERZ651846 | MGnify/ENA primary metagenome ERZ651846 (study PRJEB26924, sample SAMEA4378271) | human gut metagenome | biome: human gut; feature: human-associated habitat; material: faeces...
CATATTGCAGAGTTCCACATAGTAAAAAAGAAATAGCTGCATATTGTGGCTTTAAAGATATAAAAAGTTTTGCTATTAATCATTTAAAACCATAGGTAAATCAAGGTATTTTGTTAATGACTATATCTGATAAACCAAATAGTAGTAATCAAAAATTTATTGCAACTCAATATAAAGAAGATGAGGGATATATAAAAAATATGAAGAATGACACCCAACTCAGCCCCCAAGTTGACCCCCAAGTCAACCCCCAAGTTGACCCCCAAGTTGAGCTGAGAGAAAAAATTATTTCATATTGCAGAGTTCCACATAGTAAAAAAGAAATAGCTGCATATTGTGGCTTTAAGGACGCAAAAAATTTTGCTTCTAAGCATTTAAATGCTTTGATTAAACAGGGGATTTTAGAAATGACAATTCCAGATAAACCAAGAAGCAGTAAGCAAAAATATATTTTAGTACTGAAAAAGGACTAAGTTTATATAACGATGATGAAATGAAATACTATAGGTGTGATTTCTATGGTCGTTGTGATTTTAAATCTAGGTGCACCTTTGGACTATCATTTGATTTTTGGAGCTGGTTTATTTACAGCAGTATATATTATTTCACGCTTTTTTGGAAAGTATTTTGGCGCAAGAATTGGTTCTTTCTACACGAAAGCACCAACAACTGTCACAAAATATCTTAGTTTTACGCTATTACCTCACTCAGGTGTATCCCTTGTGTTCACAGGTATTGCGGTATCTGTATTAACAGGACTGGCGCCTGAATGTGCACAATTTATACAAGGAACCATAGCAGCAGCGGCTGTCATCAATGAAATAATTGCTGTAATGATAGCAAAGAAAGGATTTGAATGGGCAGGGGAACTAAATGCCAATCTTATATCTTCTTAATTAATCCAACAACTCTATCCATGCCTGGAAATAGTCATCATTTTTATCTGTGATTAGATAATTTGCGATGATTTTTCCAGGCTTTTTCTTTATATCATATACTTGTTGAAGGGATCTTTGAAGCGTAACTTGGTCGACGATACTTTCACTTAGCTTTAAATAACATGGTAAATATTGCGCTTGTTCCTGTTTTGTCCAAAGGATATCCTGTTGATCATCTTGATGATCTGTAATGGTACCATATACTTGTATTATAGTATCATCAGGGTTCATAACAAAAGCTAGAATACTTTGATCCTGTATATAATCTAAGACATTTTGAGTTTTCTTTCCCATATGGATATGCACAATTGAGGAAAAATAAGGCTTATCATAAGTTGGTGTATCATGAATCAGGTTCTCATAAATCATACCTGCGGATACACGTTTTTTTATTTTAGTTTGTACCTTTTTTAATTCCTGTATCTGCTTTTCGATACGATCATAGGAAGCATACAGGATATTCATATTCTCATGTATGCTTTTTTGATAAATGTTCTTTAAATCTTTTACTGGAATATTCAGATTGCGGTAAAATAGGATATCCGCAATGATAATTAAATCTTCAGTGGTATATTCTCGATATTCGTTATGATCATTACGATTTGAACCAATGATTCCTTCACTCTCCCAATAACGAAGGGTTGATTTTGGCACATGAAACAGCTCAGATACTTCTTTGATAGTATATTTTTCAGACATTTTTATCACCTGAGTAGAGTATAACATAAAAAATTTAAAAAATATCAATGAAAACGCTTTACATTAAAGCTGCTTTAAGGTTTATACTCTTGTTGTACAGAAGGAGGACATTACAATGTACAATAAAATTCAATCTTTTCTAGAACGTATGGTTGGTCCGTTAGCACAAAAGATGGCAGAAAATAAAACCATACAATCACTTACAAATGGAATGATGGCAGTATTGCCAGTGTCTTTGGGAGTGGCATTTATCGCAATCGTCGGTCAGTTTCCATTTGAACCATGGCAACAATTTCTAACAAACTTAGGCTTAACACAATTGATTCAGGATTTTATTAATGTCACAAGTGGGTTATATGCAATTTATATCGTCGTGACGATATCCTATGAAACAGCTAAAATTGAAAAAACAAATCCAATTACGGCAGTAATCTTAAGCTTGGCATTCTTCCTGATTTTGGTACCTCAACAACAGATTCCACAGGGAGATGGATGGAATATCGCAATGATTATGACATCTTCTATTGGTAGTGATGGAATCTTTGTGGCGATGATTGTTGCATTGCTGATTACAAAATATTATGCATATATGATGAGGGAAAATAAAATGGTAATTAAATTACCTGGTTCAGTTCCTCCTATGGTCAGTGATTCTTTAAGTCCAACATTTGTCGCAATGATTGTTTTTATTATCGCATTTGTGATTAAAGCAGGATTTGCTTACACACCATTTGGCGATGCAATGAACTTTGTGAATACAATCATTACAGCACCAATTACTGCGGTAGGATCCTCTCCTTTATCTGTTGTGATTATCTTTACTTTCGCAAACTTCTTATGGTTCTTTGGCATCCACCCTGCGGCTATTATTAATTTATTCTACGCAATTACTGCTCCAATTTTTATATATAATATCAATGCATTCCTTGCTGGAGAATCTCAGCCATATCTTGAATTCATGTTTATGACTGGTATCATCATGATTGGTGGAACAGGTAATACGATAGGACTGGCAATTAATATGCTACGTGCGAAATCAGAGAAATTCAAAGCATTACGTAAACTAGTTGTTATTCCAAGTATCTTTAATATCAATGAACCATTGATCTTTGGTGTACCAATTATGTTGAATCCAATTTTCTTCTTTCCAATGGTTACAAGTGTCATGGTAGCTGGTGCCGTGATTCATATCTTCTATTCTTTAGGAATTTTGAATTATATGAATCCTACCGTAGAACTGCCTTGGGTCATGCCTCCGGTAATCTCAAACTTCTTATATTCTGGCATGGCATATGCACTTGTCATGGTAGTTATCATCATTGTTTTAACATTATGGTTTTATCCATTCTTCAAGATTGCGGATAATAAAGCCTTAGCTGAGGAAGAGGCAATTTCTCATGCTGGTAAAGAAGAGGAAAGCGATGAAGGTTTCTAAGGATTTCTTGTGGGGTGGAGCTATTTCCGCACATCAAAGTGAAGGTGCTTTTCAACTGGGAGGCAAAGGCATTAGCACGATGGATGTATTAGGAATAAAGCCTGATACAAAGGAAAGAGGTGTCCATTATCCTTTTCAAAAAGATTACTATTATCCAACACATCGTTCGATTGAACTTTATCATCATTATAAAGAAGATATCGCGATGTTAGCGGATATGGGAATCAAATGTTTTCGTTTTTCCATAGATTGGTCAAGGATTTATCCTATGGGAGATGAAGCATATCCCAATGAAGAAGGATTACGTTTCTATGATGCTATCTTAGATGAATTGGAGCATTATCATATTGAACCAATGATTACGATATCTCATTTTGAAATTCCATATCATTTGGTAGAAACCTATGGATCGTGGAAGAATCCTAAGATGATCGATTTCTATATGAATTATTGTGAAACATTATTCCAACGATATCATAAACGGGTAACATATTGGATTACATTTAATGAAATAAATATTGTGACATATCGCCCCTATATGACCACAGGGATAGAACCATGCAGAAGAGATTGTTTTTTCATGGGGCATCATCAGATGATAGCAAGTGCGAAAGCGGTGATACGAGCACATGAAATCAATCCGGATATGAAGATTGGCGCAATGGCGATGTATGGACCTACGTATCCACATACCTGTGATCCACAGAATGTATTAGACGCGATGTTCTGTGATGAGGAAATTTACCATTTCCTTGATGTGATGGTAAGAGGTGCATATTCAAACAAGTCCAAGGCATACCTTCAACTACATGATCTGATGTTTCCTATTACACAGGAGGATGAGGATATCCTGAAAAAGGGAACCGTTGATTTTATTGGTTTCAGTTATTATATGTCATGGACTACAAGTGAAGAATCAGCACTGGGAAATATGGGAGAAGGGGGAAAGAATCCATATCTTTCAACATCTCCCTGGGGATGGCAGATTGATCCAATTGGGTTACGTATATCATTAAATGCCTTATATAATCGTTATCAAAAACCTTTGTTTATTGTAGAAAACGGGCTGGGTACAATGGATTATATTGAAGATGGATGTATACATGATCAAGAACGTGTCAAATATATGCGAAATCATATCCGTGAAATGATGAAAGCGATGATTCTTGATGGTGTGGATGTTATGGGATATTTGGCCTGGGGATGTATAGATTTAATCAGCGCCAGCAGTGGTGAGATGAGTAAACGATATGGAATGATCTATGTTGACTTAGATGATCAAGGAAACGGCACAAGAAAAAGAATGAAAAAAGATAGCTTCGATTGATATAAACAAGTGATTACATCACATGGTGAATTGATATAAAAGGAAAGGAATATTATATGAAAAAACTAATGATATGTGCACTGGCAGCTGGAATGTTGATCATGCCGATGCATATACAAGCAGAAGAAACAAAAGATAAAGGCTATATCACAATCATTGAAGGAGAAGATTGGGGACCAGCAGTCACAAAGCTGGTAATTCCTTATACTGCAGGTGGTCAAGGTGATTTCCAAGTGACAGCGGTAAAAAAAGCAGTTGCTTCTACTGGGGAAGAAATAAATGATCAGGGAGAAGTCCTTGTGAATCAAGTATATCGCAGTGATGAAACCGGAAATAAAAGTGATGATGGAAATTATACAACCATTGAATTAACCATCCATCCGGATGATACCTTTACCAATCCATTCTATTTTGATATGGAAGCATTTGCGAATAGCTGGGCAGATGTGACCTATACAATCACATCAAAAAATGGAGATACATGGAAGAAAGAAATCAATCGTATCAAAGAAGGCGCAGATATGTTTGATAAAGGTGATCACACCTATACAGATGAAGAATTTGGCGATATTACATTACAATATGCCAATTATTCACCTAAACAGGATGATAAGAAAAATCCTTTGATTATCTGGCTACATGGTATGGGTGAAGGCGGTGAAGATCCGGATTTAGTATTACTGGGTAATAAAGTAACAAATCTTGCGAAAGACCCAATCCAGTCTTATTTTGAAGGCGCATATGTACTTGCGCCACAAAGTCCAACATTCTGGTTAGATAACGGCACTGGTTCTATGACAGAGGATGGAAACAGTATGTATACCAGAGCATTGATGGATACAATTGATACCTATGTGAAAAATAATGATGATATTGATACAGAAAGAATTTATATCGGTGGATGTTCAAATGGTGGATTCATGACAATGCGAATGATTATGAGTTATCCAGAATATTTTGCGGCAGCATATCCAATCTGTGATGCAATGTATGATGCATTTATTACAGATGAAGATATTCAAAAAATAAAACATATTCCAATGTGGTTTACGCATGCTAGTTCTGATGCATTGGCGATGGTTGCGGATACATCCATTCCAACATATGAACGTTTAATAGAAGCAGGAGCACCAAATGTACATTTCTCTTTATATGATGCTGTTATTGATAAGAGTAATCAATACAAAGACGCAGAAGGTGCACCTTATATGTATAACGCCCATTATTCATGGATTTATACATTAAACAATGATCCAAAACTGGATTATGAAGGAGAACCTGTGATGATAGATAACAAACCAGTTACTATCTTTGAATGGTTATCAAAACAAACAAAACAGAAAACCGATTATGTAGAACCAGATTTCTTTGATAATTATGGTATCTTAATAGGCGCATTTGCGGTTGTAGCTGTGATTGTTGGCTGTACAATGATTCGTGGAAAAAAGGAGAAAAAGTAAATGAGAAAACATAAAATATTAATGAGTGGATTGGCTTGTGCGATTGCATTCACAACATTATTTGGCTGTGCATCTAATAAGCCAAAAGATGATAAGGTAACTTTATATATCACAAGACATGGAGAAACTTTATTCAATGAAACAGGCAAAGCACAAGGATGGTGTGATTCTCCTCTTACAGAAAAAGGTGAAGACATGGCCGCAAGACTAGGGGAGGGTTTAAAGGATATTGAATTCAGTAATGCTTATACCAGCACTAGTGAACGTGCTGTGGATACTGCCAAAATTATTTTAAATGATCGCAATGTGCCCATGCATTATGATAAAGGCTTAAAAGAAATGAATTTTGGGACATTAGAAGGAGAGCCAGGAGAAAAGCTTTGGGGAGATGACATTGATTTACGATTTGAAGAAGGCTGGAAAAAAGAAGGCGGAGAAGATTTCTATATCCTTGGAGAACGTGCAAAAAAAGTGTTAGATGAAATCGTAGCAGATGACACAAATAAAGGAAATAATGTTTTGGTTTCCACACACGGTATGACCATTCTAGGTATCTTGTATACTATTGATCCTGCAGTCGCAGATTCATTGGAAAATGGCTTGGATAATTGTTCCATCACAAAGATTACTTATGAAAATGGTCAATATCATATAGATGAGGTTAATGAAACCTCTTATATGAAGTAATGAAAAAAATCATACTTTTATGTATCCATGGGATGTCCGCTCATTTAATCGCCCAAAAACTTCAAGAAGCATTGCCGGAAACCGAAATTATTTCCATGGGTATAGAACAATTGGCAATAAATGATGAAATATCTCAGATATTATTGGCACCACAAATTCGCTATTGTGAGAATGAATTAAAAAATACATATCCTAATATCCTCATTCAGGTAATCAGTATGGATAACTATGCATCCATGGATGTGATGGGGATTATAGAAGAATGTAAGATTTAATTTGAATATATACAAATTTAAAGGATTTCAAATACATTGAAAACATCACGATTACTCATTGTAATCGTGATGTTTTATAATATATTTCATCTTGTACGAATATAATTCAATTGATAATTTGGTGAGTTTAAATATTGAATGGTATAATCAATGATTTCATTATCTGTAGAATAGGTGGTATTGATGATTTTCATAATGGGTGTATTTGTATCAATATGAAAAGCTTCTGCCATCGTTGGCGTTGGCAGGATAGGAAAATCCTGATGATGGCAATAATTGATTTTGATGTTTCTTACATTCTCTATATAATCATATTTTGATGTTTCCAGATAGCTGATACTTAAATCAGGAAAATATTTTACCGGCATGTAGGATATTTCAAATTGCAGTAACAGATCATCACCATAACGGCTTCGTTCGATGTAATAAATCATATCGCCTTCCGATATCTTTAAAAGTTTAGCGATATAATTGTCTGCCTTGGTAATAGAAAAAGAATTCACTTCTGTTTTGGCATTCATGCCAAGCTTTTCCATTTCTTTTGTGAACCCAATTTGGCGAGGAAACTTTTGATGGGCAGGGGAATCCTGTACATATGTTCCAGAACCAGCTACCCTTTTTAATAAGCCTTTCATAACCAGAGAGTCTGTGGCTTTCCTTACTGTAACTCTGGATACATGATATTCATCCGCAAGTTCTTTTTCAGTTGGAATGGTTTCTTTGATTTTATAATATTGTGAATTGATTTTATCTAATATATCTTTTTCTATCACTTTGTAGCGAGGTATATTTGAATCTTTTGGCATATCATCATCTCCCTAATTGTAAATACAAATCATATGCTGTCTATTCATATGATAATACATTTCAGTAAGAAATACCAGTATAAACATAGGATTATCATGTCACTTTTTTTGTATATGAGGAAAAAATGTATTATAAAGCGAAATGTTATAATACATTTAATACAAATTATAATACAAATTTAATAAAAGGTATTTACAATTCATGTAAGCGGTTTTATAATGTAGACAGTTGACCTGGTAAACAGGTACGAGGAGGAAAGTATATGAACTTAATTCAGGCTCTTTTGATTGGGCTATTTGCTTACCTTGGTGCGAAACGTACACCTTGGTTCTTTGGGGTAACAGGTGGATGGAATATGATTGGTCGTCCATTAGTTGCAGGATTAATTTGTGGTATCATCTTGGGGGATGTAAAAAATGGGGTTATCGCTGGTGCGATGGTACAGGCATTATTTATTGGACAGATCACACCGGGTGGTGCAATGCCAGCTGATGTAAACTGGGCAGCTTATATTGGTATTCCATTGGCTTTAGCCGCAGGAGGAAGTGGCGAAGAAGCAGTTGCACTTGCTGTACCATTAAGTATGTTAGGTTTAGGAATGTTTAACTTCATTATGACCATAAACGCTTATTTCCCTCACTGGGGCGATAAAGCAGCGGCAGCAAATAACAGTCGTGGTGTACAAATGGCAACATATTGTGCAGCAATTCCAAGTTTCATCTTACGTTTTGGTTCTGCAGCATTGATTTGTTACTTAGGAACTCCTGTGACAGAAGCACTATTAAATAATCTTCCAGCAATTGTCCTTCATTTCTTTGAAGTCGCAGGTAAAATGCTTCCTGCTATTGGATTTGCGATGTTGTTAAAACAATCATTAACACAGAACTGGATGATCGTATTATTCCTGATGGGATGGGTATTGATTGGATCTACGACAATGTCAGTTACAGCTCTTGCTATCTTTGCAATTGGTATTGCATTCATCTTCGTTATGGCAAAAGGAAAGCCACAGGTAGTCACAAATGTACAATCAGCAGCAGTAGAGGAGGACGATTGCTATGAAGAATAAAACAACCGGTAAATTATTAGATCAAAAAGATATTAAACGTGCAGCTTGGAGAAATATTTTCTTCATGCAGGCAACACAAAACTTTGAACGTATGATGGGTCTTGCATTCTGTCATATCATGGTGCCAATTATTGATAAATTATACAAAAATGATCCAGAAGAACATAAAAAAGCTTTACAGCGTCATATGCAGTTTTATAATACAGAATCACAATTTGGTGCTGTTATTCCAGGTATTATCGTTGCCATGGAAGAAGCTAGAGCGACTGGTGAAGATGTAAGTGAAGAATTGATTGTTTCCACAAAGAATGCTTTGATGGGACCATTTGCAGGTATTGGTGATTCCTTATTGATTGGTACTTATCAGCCAATTTTACTAAGTATTGCGATGAGTTTATGTTTAACGGATGGAAATCCAGTTGGACCAATCTTCTTCTGTGTTGTATGGCTGGTAACAGTTATTGCATGGCAGTTATTCACATTCCGTAAAGGATATGAACTTGGAATTGATGCTGCAAATACCTTCTTCAACAACAAAGAATTAACTGAAAAATTAACAACTGGAATGAATATTTTAGGTTTAATGGTTATTGGTGGTGTAGCCGCTACAACAGTGAAAGCAAATATCATATATAAATTCGTAAGTGGTGATATGTCTATTGTATTACAGGAACAGATTTTTGATAAAATCATGCCAGCATTATTACCGCTGATTGTAACATTAATCACATGGTATTTATTAGATAAAAAGAATTGGTCAGCAATTAAAATTATACTTGCCATTGTTGTATTCGCAGCAGTGATGGTTGGCTTTGGTATCATGTAAAGATAACAGGGAGGTTATCCAATGAAATACAAGAAACTATGGACAGATATGCATAGCAATCTGCACCATGAACAAATCAATGATTTACCCCACTGGTATGATCAGATTAAAAAAACAATGGATTTTTGGCCATTTGCCTATTACCCTTTCTATATGAAAATGACGTCATCAGGACTTGCAGTAGAAGATATACATGAAGATAAAGATATTCAAAAAGACTGGGAATATATTCGTACATTCACGAAAGAAAAAAATGCAGAAGGTTTTCCAATGTTCATGGGATACGAATGGCAGGGAAGCGGTAAAGATGGAGATCACAATGTGTTCTTTCTTGATAATGAACAGGAAATGCATCATCCACTTCGTTATGAAGAATTAGTAAAAAGCTATGAAGGAGTATCCGCTATTGGGATCCCCCATCATATCGCCTATCAGCTGGGCAGTCGTGGAAAGAACTGGGAAACACACAATGAAACATTCTCACCATTTGTGGAAATCTATTCTAGTCATGGCTGTAGTGAAAGTGATGATGGACCATTAGATATGAATCGTCATATCCATATGGGACCAAGAACTGGAGAAACCTCATTAGAACGTGGTATTGAAAAAGGATATCATTTAGGTATCATGGCAGCTGGTGATAATCATGGTGTACCAGGTGTATTTGAACATGGCTCTATGTGTGTACTTGCAAAAGATAACAGTAAAGAAGCTATATGGGATGCTTTTATCAATCGCCGTGTTTATGGTGTCAGTCAAAGCCGAATAGGCGTTGACTTTACAATCAATGATATACCAATGGGTGGAGAAGTGATTACAGATCAAGCAGTATTGAAGATGCATATTGAAGGCAGTGATGCCATTGATCGTGTAGAAATATTAAAAGGAAATATCTTAGATGAAATGGTTGTTCATTCTGGTACATGGGAATTAAAAGAAATACCACAAACCGTACGTTTTAAATTCCACATAGAATTTGGATGGGGACCAGATACAAGAGTCTATAAAGATATCTTTCAAAAACTATGGCATGGAAAACTTGACTGTGGCAATGGAAAGCTGTTAAGTATAGAAAAATGCTGGAATAACTTTGGACAAGAATTATACAATGTAGATGAGCATTCTTGTGAATTTGATTTAACAACATATAAATCAACCGCAAGTGGAAAATGGATGGGACCAAGCAATGTCACAACTGAAGGATTTATCTTTGAAGTAGAAGCAGAAAAAGATGGATATATTACATTGATGATAGATGGTAAAGAATATAAATTATCAGTGGAAGAGCTTTTAAAACATAGCAAAGTATTCGCCTTATGGGATGATATTCAACAGCTTACAAAAGATACATGGGGCGATATAGAACATTATCGTGATGACCCATGGTGGCATAATGCATACAAATTCAAAGTACATCGTTTCGCATGGGAAGAAGCCTATACACTTGATTATCAAAAAGAAATTCAGGTAGAAGAAGATTGTTGCTATCGCTTGCGTGTGTGGCAGAAAAATGGTGATTGTGCTTGGTCATCACCTATCTATATAAGAAAGAAGTGATTAAATGCACGTAATATATATTCATACACATGATTCAGGAAGAGTACTTGGACCATATGGCTATGCTGTTTCTACTCCAAATTTAAATGCACTTGCAAAGGATGCTACGACGTTTCGACAGGCATATTGTGTATCACCAACCTGTTCACCATCACGTTGTTCCATGTTAACAAGTCTTTATCCACATGAAAATGGTATGTTAGGACTAGCACAGCGAGGGTTTACTTTAGATTATGACAAACATCTTGTTCCTTATCTAAATAAGCATGGTTATCATAGCGTATTATGTGGTATCCAGCATGAGGCAGGATGGTATTTAGATCATGAAGATGGATCAAAGGCATTGGGATATCAAGAAGATATTACAACCAGTCCTCAAGGATATCGTCAGGAAGATTTAGTATATTGGGATCAAAAAAACGCAGATCAGGCAGTATCCTATTTAAATCAGTATGACAAAACAAACCCTTTATTTTTATCCTTTGGTATGTATGCGACACATCGAAGATTTCCAGATAAAATAGATCCAGATATTGATGTGAATCAATGTAAACCTCCATATCCAATACCAGATAATTCACAAACCAGATTGGATTATGCCAGATACTTAACATCTGCGAAATCCGCAGATTCATGTGTGGGAAAAATTATACAGGCACTAAAAGAAAATGATATGTATGATGATGCTATCATCTTGTTTACAACAGATCATGGCTTGGCAAATCCTTTTAGTAAGTGTACACTATTTGATAGTGGCATTGGCGTATCGCTTATCATGCGTGTACCAGGTTCTACTACGAAAGGAAAGGTAGTAGATGAATTGGTATCACATATAGATGTATTCCCAACACTTTGCGATTTGTTACATTTGCCAAAGCCATCATGGTTGAGAGGAATATCTTTTGTGGAAAACTTTGAAGATGAAACGTATGCACATAGAGATGAAGTATATGCAGAAGTAAACTTCCATACCTCTTATGAGCCTATTCGTTGTATCCGCAGTAAAACACATAAACTGATTCGATATTATGATGAAACATATTTACACATGAATTTGTCTAATATAGATGAATCCTTAACAAAGGATTATTTTATGGATCATGGTTTACAGGACAGATTAAAATATAAAGAAGCCTTATATGATTTAGTTTATGATCCAGGAGAACGCAATAATGTCGTCAATGATGAAGCATATGCAGAAATTAAAAAGACATTATCTTATAAGCTTGATCAACATATGAAGGATACCAATGATCCATTATTATATGGTGAGCTTCCTGTGAAAAAGGAATATAAGGTCAATAAAAAAGAATGCTTACAGGCAAGTAGTAAAAATAAAGATGATTATGTATCATTAGGAAAGTAGAGGAAAACTTATGCAGAATATCGTGAATGTACGTATTGATGAAAGACTAATTCATGGACAGGTTGCGGTTTTATGGAGTATGCATACCAAAGCAACAAGAATTATGATTGTGGATAATGATGTTGTAAAAGATGCAGTCAATAAAGCAGCACTGAAAATGGTTTGCCCACAACAATGTAAATTGTCTATCTTAACAACACAAAGAGCTGCGGACAATCTGAAAGCAAATAAATATGAAGGAGAAAGAGTGTTTATCATTGCGAAAGGACCTCATGCATTACGTGAAATTGAAGAATTAGGTTATCACTTTGAAGAAATCAATGTAGGAAATATGGGTGGTAAACAAAATACCAAAACAATTAAAAAATCTGTGGCCTGTACACCAGAGGATATCGAAGATTTCTTATATCTAGCAGGTAAAGGTGTTAAATTGAATGCTAAGATGGCACCAACAGATTCTGATGTTGATTTTGAAGCATTATTGAAAGAGGCTTAATCTATGAATGTTGGGATGATATTGATTAGTCATGGAGAATTCGCAAAGGCAGCTTTAGGCAGTGCAGAAATGATTGCGGGACCACAGGAACAAATCATCGCTTTAGCACTTACAGAAGATAAATCCTTAGAAACTTTGGAAAGTGAAATTGTGGAAGCGTATCAAACACTGATGAAGGAAAATGATCAAGTATTGGCATTATGCGATATCTATGGAGGAACACCATTTAATGCGTTATTGAAAACAATGTTAAAAGGAACACCGATATTAGCATATACCGGATTATCACTACCTTTATTGATCGATTTGATATTCAGTAGAAATACAATGAACTCTATGGATGAATTAAAAAAGCATATTTTAGAAACGCAAAATATGGTATTAAAAGAAATTGAATTGCCATCATTTGATGATGAGGATGAAGAAGATTAGTAAAAAAACAGCCAGTTGAATTAATTGGCTGTTTTTTTCATAATTAGGATAGGATACATAAAGTAAGAGAAGATTATTTAGTAAGGATACGTCCAGTTTATCATTCAAGCTTAATTAAGGTTTTGATTGGAATGAGAAGATCTGGAAAATCTTATTTGCTAATGCAAATAAAAGAGGAATTGTTGAATCAGGGAATCGAAGAAGATCATATCATATATTTAAACTTTGAATTTTTAGATTATGATGAAATTGAAACATATAAAGATCTAAATCATTTTATAGAAGATAAAATAAAAGATGATCAGCGCTATTATTTAATGTTTGATGAGATACAGAATATAGAGAAATTTGAGAAAACTGTAAATTCATTGCGAGCAAAGTATGATTGCAGTATCTTTTTAACAGGATCAAATTTACAATTATTATCAAAAGAATTAAGTACGTTATTAACCGGAAGATATATAGAATTTGAAGTGTTTCCATTCTCTTTTAAAGAGATGATAGAATATTATGATGTTGATATGGAACATGCAAATTTGCAATCCTATTTACAAGATTATATGAAATGGGGAGGACTACCACAACGTTTTGAAATGAATGATGAACTTACAAGGGCTAGCTATATACAAGATGTATATCATTCTATTCTATACAAGGATATTATTACGAGATTTGATATCAAAGACATAGTTTTGTTAGAAAAAATAATAGATTATGTATTTGATTCTATTGGACAATTGTTTTCCACAAATAATGTTGTAACTCATTTAGGAAAAACTTTTAAATCAGTAAAGCCAGAAACCGTATATCGTTATCTCGATTATTTAGCTGAAGCGTTACTCATACAAAAAGTAGAGCGATATGATATTAAAGGAAAGAAAATATTATCGTTCTATGAAAAATACTATGCGATAGATTTAGGCTTTGCAAATATCAAAAAACATCAAATGAACATTGGTTCATCGCTTGAAAATATTGTTTATATCTATCTGAAAGCAAATGCATATCAAGTTTATATTGGAAAAACATATGCAGGAGAAGTTGATTTTATCGCGCAAAGAGGCAAAGATAAGAAATATATTCAAGTTTGTTATATATTGAATCAAGAAGATAAAGATAAAAACGGTAAATCAACTTATGATAGAGAATTTGATGCATTTACACCAATAAAAGATAATTGTCCTAAATATGTCTTATCAACGGATTCTTTTGATATGTCAAAAGATGGCATTATTCATCAGAATATCTATGATTTTTTATTACATGGATTCAAGTGATCAGAATATTTACAGAGGAATCTTATGAAACTTAATCTTGTTTCTTGATCACATCATATTTCATAAAGTGAAAGTTTTGCTTTGAATTATGACAGATATTAGTATATTGATAGATGATAGTTTTTTTGGAAAGCTTGTATAAAACGGAGAAACTAATCAAATTGTTTTAAAAGTTTGTATAAAATAGGAAAACTATTGAAATGCTTATTATTAAGATTATAAATGATATTTTGTTCTCTTCCCAGTGCCAACAACTTTTACAATACCTTCATTGACTAACTTTTCCAAAAGAACTTTTGTTTTAGATCGACTGTACGTCACTTGCTGAAGATATTTTTTACATTCAATCATGAGAATCACCTCACTTCCATTTTAGAACGCTTTAATTGAATCATTGTTCTCAAATAAGAACGAAAATTAAGATTTATATATTTATATTCTTGAATAGATATGTAAAATTATACAACTATAAAAAATATCCTATCTTAAAGATGATATACATAAGTTTATTTTTATACCTTTAATTTTCATTCGCATAATATTTCAAAACTGTTCATATTTCGTAATATAAACTTAAGAAAGAGGCACTTCACAAGTGTTAAACTAATAGCCGGGTGATGTGATATGAGAAATACAGTTGGATGTTTTGCGGTGATAGAAGATGAAAAACACGATATTTTACTAGTGAAAAGAAAAGATTTTCCTTTGTGGGATTTACCAGGAGGGCGTCAGGCAAAGGGGGAAACATTGGAAGAATGTGTTTTGCGTGAAGTTAAGGAAGAAACTGGATGTGATGTAGAAATTGACTATTTGATTGGAGAATTTTTACGACCCTCCATGAATGATAAACAATACGTTTATGCATGTCGAATTGTAGGTGGCACATCAATACATGATGGCGTAGAAGCAAGGAAATTGAAATATTGTAATCCAACATTTCTACCCGTGTTCATGGTCGCAAACCGTAAGAAACAGATACGATCTTATCGTCGTGGGTGTATCCGTATTGAAAAGACCCTGCATGATAAGCATGTATTTTCCTGTCTACAAAGGATGTTGAATTTATAAGGTAAAGGACTACAGAAATTGTAGTCTTTTTATATTTTTTCTTAGTGATATAATAAAGAAGAAAAGAAATACATAAATTAGAAAGGAGTGTTTTGATGAAGAAAAAGTTTTTTTGTGTTGTGACAGGATTGAGTTTGTTTGTATGTTTGGGTACATCACATATATATGCTTATGATTTTGCTGGAAATGAAGATGAATGGTTAAGCAAATGTTCTATTTCCCAGGAAACACAGGAAGAGGCACAAGCTTGTAAAGCGTTTAAAAAATATTACCAGGGATTGCAATCCGATGTAGAAAATGAAATTGGTAAATTAGAAAATCAGAGCGCAAAAGTTGTAGATAATATTGATGAATTAGAAAAACTGGTGAATCAACAAAGTGATATCATAAAAGATTTAGATAAGCAAGTCGCAGCAAATGAAGCGACAATTTCAAAGATTGCTGGTCAGATTGTGAAACTTGATAAAGATATCGCAATAAAAGAAAAGAATATTGAGGAACGAGATAAGCTGATCAAGAGCAGAATGGTAAATGATCAGGTACATGTTGGTACGAATGAAAATATTGAAATATTAATGGGCGCAAAGGATTTAATGGATTTGATTCGTAAGGTAGAAGGACTTCAAAAGATCACGGATAATGATCAGATTGAGATTCAAAAAATTCAAAAAGAAAAAGAGGAATTAAATTTAGATAAGAACGAAAAACAACGTTTGAAACAGAATGAAGAAGATGCGAAAGTTGAAAATGAAAAGAATAAGAAAAGTCAGGAAAAGTTAAAAGCAAGTCGTGAGAAACTGTTAAATCAATATCGTAAACAGGAAGCGGATTTATATGAAAAAGTGCGTAATGTGAAGGCGGATGCCTCAGTTTTACAGAATAATATGATACATATTAATACATCTGTAGCACAGAAAATTGATTATAATAAAGAAAATTCCACGAATAGTGGAAGTGGTGGAACAATTCATCATACAAGCAATGGCTTGATGAGTCCAATTAATGGGGGCTTATCTGCCGGTACCTGGTATTATCCTGCAAGCTTTGGCGGTGGTGTACATCTAGGCGTTGATTTTGGCGTTGGTGTAGGTTCTGCCATTGTGGCACCTGCGGATGGAATCATCTTGTTTGCCGCAAACCCTTATGGAACATACGATGGGTATCTGAATCATATGATTGGCTGGCCATTAGGTGGAGCGAATACGATTATGTTCCTTACACAGGTTAATGGAACAACTTATGCTGTTAGTTTTGCACATATGGCACATGAAGATTTTATGGTTCATGCAGGACAAGAGGTTAAACAAGGACAGCTGCTTGGCAGAACAGGGGCAAGTGGAAATGTCAGTGGTCCACATGCGCATGTGGAGTTGTTTAATCTTGGGAAAATGAGTGTTGCGGATGCAATTAATTATTTTAATAATTCCGGCGCAGATTTCTCATGGGGTTGTGGATGGAGCGGTGATCGTGGTCTAGCCAATGTATGTTCAGTAAGTGGAAGGACACCTTGTAGAGAACGTCCAGAAGATTATTGGTTTTAAGATTAATGGGATTGATGTCAATTCAATCCTTTTTATAATGAATCTCATGCCTTTGTAATCATGGGAAAATTATCAAAATATGGAAGTTCATTTGATATGAAATGGAAGATATCTTTCATTCATGACAAATTTGAAAAACTTCTTAGTAATATGAATTGCTTTTTTTATCATCTTCGCTATAATTAAAACGTACTAAAAGGGGTAGATGCCATGAAAAAAAATAAAACTGTCTATATAACTGGACATCGCCATCCAGATACAGATTCGATTGTTTCTGCGATTGCTTATGCACAGTTTAAAGAACGCAAAGGCGTTCATGCAATTCCATGTCGTTTAGGAGATATCAATGCGGAAACACAATATTTATTAGATCGATTCCATATTGAAAAACCAATGCTGTTTGAAGATGCCAGAGCTACACTTGATGAAATAGAAATTGATGATCCATTAACAATTTCGCCAACAACGACCATCAAAGAAGCATTAGAGCTTATGACATCCGAGAATAAGCAGTCATTTGGTGTTGTGAACACACAAGGGAAATTGATGGGTATGGTTACTCGTTCTGATGTCGCAACTATTGGTTTGGGCGATACCGCATTGTCTATTAAATTATTGAAAGAAACGCCGACAGAATATATTGCGAAAACAATTAATGGTTCTGTGATATATGATGATCCTAAGCGTCATTTTAATGGAAAAGTCAGTATCATTGCGATTGCGGAAACACGCCTTCGTAATTATGAATTAAAAGATCGTATGGTAATTGTAGGAAATGATCAGGATGCACAGATTACTGCCATTGCGAAAGGCGCAGGAATGTTAGTGGTTGTGTGGACAGAAGAAATTGCCGATGAAGTATTAGAAATGGCAAAACAGTTCCATTGTCCAATTGTTCGATCAGGGCATGGAACAATGAATACAACACGTTATCTGTTCTTTGCACCACCTGTGAAACTGATTATGAAAACGGATCTTGTCAGCTTCAATATCAACGAATTTGTGGATGAAGTTGGAAAGAAAATGTTGAAATCAAGATATCGCAGTTATCCAGTCGTAGATGATGACAACAAGCTTTGCGGTTATGTTTCTCGTTATCATATCCTGAATCAACACAATAAGCAGGTAATCTTAGTTGACCATAATGAATATTCCCAATCTGTAAAAAGTATTGAGAAAGCTGATTTATTAGAGGTCATTGATCACCATCGTGTTAGTGATATTGCGACAAACCGTCCTATTTTCTTCCGTAATGAAATTATTGGAAGTACGGCTGCCATTATTACTTCTATGTATATGGAAAATCAGATGAGTATTCCAAAAGAAACTGCTGGTCTGCTACTGGGGGCTATCATTTCAGATACATTGAAATTTAAATCGCCAACCACAACAGAAAAAGATATGGGAATGGCAAAGGTTCTAGCAGATATCGCAGAACTTGATATTGATGTATTTGCGAAAGAAATCTTTAAAGTCAGCAGCAACATCTCCAATAAATCAATGGATGAGCTATTAAATCAGGATATCAAACGCTTTGAAATTGATGGAAAAGCTGTGGCTATTGCTCAGATTATCGCTTATCAGGTATCTGAAGCAAGAGAAATAGAAACAGAATTAAAAGCAGCCATGCATGATTTTGTGAATGCGAAAGCATTAGATTTATTAGTTGTGGCATTTACAAGTATCCTTGAAAATGGTTCTATCTTCTATGCATCTGGAGAACTTGAAAAAACAGTTGTGGAAGCATTCCCTGATAAAGAGGGGGAAACGCATAGTTTCCAAGAGGATATCTTATCTAGGAAAAATCAGATTGTGCCTTTATTATCAAGAGCAATTATCAATTCTATAGGGTAAAAATCCATCTAAATGATGGATTTTTTTATACACAACAATCGTGGTATGTAAATGAAATATCTTACTTCATAAATTATTTATAAGCTTTAAAAAACAACCTTCTAAAGCCAAAAATAATATCTCCGTTCTTTGTCGGTGGATATGCAGATATCGCTTTGTCTAATATCTCTTTCTCAAAAGCGATTCCTTTTTCAAAATCAAGTTTTGCCAGATATGGTCTGATTTTTGTACTTCTGATCCATTCAATTAAAGCTTGGTGATTAGGCAGTAAATGAAAGTATTTGGTTTCCCATATATCAAATTCTGTGCAACATTTGGATAAAATTTCAATATAGGAACGTGAATCCAGCGTTACATTATGCTCAATCTGTAGTTTATCAAATCCCCATTTTGAATCAGAAGTTACTTCATTTACGATTTTATATAAAGGTTCTTCATAATTATATGGCATTTGTACAGCTAATACACCATGATCGCTTAAGTGATCCATCAAAAAAGGAATTAGGGTCTGATGATCTGGGACCCATTGCAGGCAGGCATTAGAAAAAATCAAATCGTATGTTCCTTTTAAATCTAACACATCACAAGTATAAAAATCTATATCAGGAAATCGGTTTCTCGCTTTATCAATCATATTTTGAGAACTGTCAATCCCTATGATTTTTGCATCAGGAAATTGATGATATAAAATTTCTGTACTATTTCCAGGACCGCATCCAATATCAACAATACTATGTGGAGTGCAATCGCTGATACGCTTCACAAGATCAAATGCAGGCTGCGTTCTTTGTTTTTCAAATAATGTGTATTGGTTAACATTCCATTCTGACATCATTATATCCTCCTTCAATAATATCTAAATTTTATCATATACAAATGAAAAGTGTTTAAAATAAAATGAAAATCAAGGTTTCTGTATAACATTTTGTGTAAACTCTACTTTTAACATCCCCATGATGATATTTTGTTTAATATCATAAATAATCTTCCTTTCTATTGACAGTTAAGTGTATTAGTGCCATAATACAGTTGAAGGAGGTGGTATGATGATATCCTTTCACTCAATGGAACTGCATAAGAAGGAGCCAGTGTATATTCAGATATGTCGTTACATGAAACAGCGCATCCTGATGAATGAAATTAAAGATCATGAGGAATTACCAAGTCGTCGAGAACTTGCTACACAGTTATCCATCAATCCAAATACTGTTCAAAAAGCCTATAAAATGCTAGAAGAAGAAGGTATTATTCGTACCATCAGCAATGTAAAAAGCGTGATTGTGGTCAATGATGAAATTATAAACCAGATACGAAATGAATTTGTAGAATCAGATATTAAAGAATTTATACAAAACTGTAAAAATAGTGGAATGAACTTCCAACAAGTGATCGCATTACTGACAAAGTATTGGGAAGATTAATTTTTTTGTATATGAGGTGTATTATGGATATAATACAGAAAGGGGAAATTATGAAAGAAATGTTTAAATATATGGAAAATACTTGTGATCAAAGTGTCAAGCATTTATGTATTATCTATATCATTTTATTAATTGTGCAATGCACTCTTGGATTAATGAATCCTAATTCAGATGCTTTGGTTTATTATTTTCTGATGGCTATTGGATTTATAGCTGTCAATCGTATCCATGTACATCGTCTGAATAGTTTAATCAAAGATGGCGCAATCAATCGAATACGGTTAATTCCTATGAATCGAAAATCTTTCTTACACAGTGAATTACTTTTTACCGGTGTATCCTATGCGTTATTGATTGTTGTACAGCAACTGGTAATCGCTGTTTTATATCTTCCCATCAAAGATCAGTTTCACTTTCTGGGTAATACATTTTGGTTATATCTATTAGATCATCAGGCAGCATTCTTCTTTATGCCATTTTCTTTATTACACTTGGTGATGATGATCATTGTTGTATGTATCATAACGATTGTATTTACATTTCTTCATGTTTCAATCGCCTTGGATAGTAAAAACTGTGGTATTTCTGTTATCTTATTATTTATTCTTGTCATTGTTACTTTTATGGAATATTTGTTTGGAAGCTTTATCTTAATGCTTATTTATATGATGATAGGGTTTATCGCTTATCAATTATTGAAATCAGCCTTTGGCGTAAGGAGGCAATCAAAATGAAAAAAGTAAGAGTGTTTATGATTGTTTCAGTTGTATTGATTTTAATGAGTACAATTACATTTGCGATACTTTATCATCAACCTGATTTGGAATATCAAACAATTCATGGGGATGTATCTGCTTTACAGAATATTAAAGTGAATATGAAAATTAATACACAAAGATATGAAAATTCATCACATGCGAGTCTTACATTTGAAAAGGGAAATATGCATACCAATATTGATAAAAAAAGCAATATAAAGATGATGAAAGATCTCAGTTTTGATGATTCTGTAAGTGTATATATAGATTACAAAAACGCAAAAGCCAATAGTGAATGGAAGAAACAAGATAAATATAAGAACAGAACAGTTTCACAAGCAGACATGGTTTATACAATCTTTTTACCTACTGGATTGGCTGTTTATAATAATCAGAATTATCATCCTATGAACATAACCATCAATCCTGAACTTACGATGTATTCCAATGATGATTATGAAATCATAGAAGAATTATATGATGAAAGTACAAATTCTATTTATAGGCTTCAGGACTTACATGATCAAGATAATATATATGCTTATTCAAATAACAATACTAATCTTATCGTACAAGATCAGGATGATTACTACTTTGTGCCATATCGTGATGCGTATACCAAAGGAACCAGTCATATTTATCGTATTTATATAAAAGATGAAAAAGCGTATTATGAAGAACTAGCGAGCCTGCCTGAACATCAAAAGGAATTAAAACTTTACACATACAATCATAAGCTATATATGATTGTGAAAAAGCAAGGTGATTATTATTTTCAAAAGTATGATGAAAAAGGAAACTTCCTTAAGGAAGTAAAATTATCTGACAAGAGGATTAATTATATATTTATCCATAATCATATCATCAGTATTATGGATGAAGATAATTGTTATATCGTGGATATGGATACAATGAAGATCTTAGATCAATGTAGTCTAGAAATGGTTGAAAAATCAGATAATAATAAAAATGTAAGCTTTAGATATGAAGATATCTTATATAAAGATAACACATTCTATTTTGTGGCAAAAATATATGGCTATTTGGAAGAAACGAATGTATCCTATACAAATATGGAAATCATCGCAATAAAAGGAAATAAAGAATTATATAGAGGACTTATGAAGTTAGAGAGTAAAACAGATTCACAAGTATATACGAACTATTCTTATGTGGATGTATCTGCGAATTTAGAATAAAAAGAAAGGAGGGCACCCATATGAAACAAACATTCCAATTAATTGAACAAACATGTGCAAAATCACTAAAGCCATTATGTATCACTTATATAATAGGATTTATATTAGGAACATTCCTTTTGGATATGGATGAATTTTTATGGACGATACTTATTGTGATAATGCTCGCAGTCATTTTGATCATACACGATAAACGAATGAAAAGCATTGTGGCAGATGGGGCATATCAAAGAATGAGAATATTACCAATCAAGCGTTATAGTTTGTTATGGAGTGAACTAATATTTGTGTCATCATCATTATTCATGTTGATTGTGACCTGTTATTTATCATGGATTTGTTCTATGTGGATTTTTGAATCAGCATATTCTGTAAATGCCTTATTCTTTACCGTGATAAACAATCCTTTGCTTTCTGTATTGGCACCTATTCAAATACAGGGATTTCTAGCAATGCTAATCGTTTTAAACATGCTGGCAATGCTTATCGTATTTTATACATTTTGCTCACATGCCTGGTCTAAAACTGGGATTGCGTTATTAAATTTGGGAATGGGTATCATTGCAGTGTTGTGTGTTCTTCAGTTTCAAAACTGGGTAATGATTATGATGTGTTTCTTGTTTATATGTATGAATTATTACTTCTTGGCAAAATGGCTAAGAGTTAGGAGGAATGCATGATGAAAAAAACAAAATACTTTATCATTTCATCCATTGTATTATTGTTGCTGGGATATGTTTCTTTACAATATGTATACACGCATGCAGACTTTAAAATTCATACGATGAGTGGGAATTCAGATATATTAAATGATATCACAATGAAGGTTACTTTTAATACACCAAAAGCAGTAGATGTTCTTTATAAGAATCAAGAAGTGACTTATCAAATTGTAAATCATAACGATCATGAGGAAATCCTTTACGCAGACCAAGAACCAGTTTATGATGATAAAAATAATGATGGATGGAAAGAAATCAAGGATGATACCTTTGCTTGTTCAGAGGATGATTGTAAATTATATCGAAGAGATATAGATGAAGTAAATATAAACTACCGAATTTCAGGAAGTGGCTCTTCATTTAATTCATTTATTTTAGAAACAGGTTTAAAGGATGTATCAAAAAATGGATATCAAATCTATCAAGAAAAAACGATCATAAACAACGATACAAGTAATTTATCAATCATACGTCCTAATGCATATGAACACTTCACATACACATTAAAGAAAATAAAAGACCATGAATATTATTTTATCCCAAATAACTCTGGTAATGTCAGTGGAGATGTTTATTTATATAAAGTGATGACGAAGGATGATAAGCTGATTGCAGAAAAAGTTGCGAAGCTGGATAATCAATATGAATATATGAACTATTATGTTATGAACCAACAATTGTTTGTGTTAGCATCTGAAAAGAAAACTAAAAATATGTATATGTTGTCATTTGATGAAAATAGCGCGATTAATCAAAAAACAAAGCTTCCGACCAAGAATATTTATAGTATTAATAATCAGCTCGTAGATCATTACATCGTTTTAAATGATGATACAACATATTATGCATTTGATTGTAAAGCCATGAAAGTTGTAGATGAATGTAAGGTTATAAATCGACAAAATCTGATAAAAACAGCATATCAAAATGGCAGATTTTATGCAATCAATTTAACAAGTAAGGTACTTGATATTAAAGTCTATGAACATGATAAAGAAGTCTATCATGGAGTAATACAAGCAATCAATGATATGTCCAAAGGAGGACTTCATGACATTGAGTTTCTAGATTCATAAATAAAAAAAGGAGGGATTTCGATGAAACAAATCATGGCAATCATGAAGGAAACATGTGAAAAAAGCATGATACCAACCATTATAATCAGTATGATATTGATGATAACGAACTTGATATATTCATATTTTTCTAAATATTACAATCTTATGAATTCACTTTACTTTAAGAAATTTATGATATTGGCATGTATTTGTTTGATTTATATTCAATATCGTAGAATGAAACGTTCCTATGCGTATGGTTCCTGGAATCGTATATTCCTTCTTCCAAAACAAAGAAGTACCATTGTCAAAAGTGAATGCTTGTTTATGCTCGCATCTTTTGGATTATTAATGATTGGAGAACTCATTAGCTGGATAATCATTTACCAGATATATCCATTAAATATAGCCAATCATAGAGAAATATTTTACTTATCTTCCGCATTAGATAATCAGCTGTTATATTATGTGTTTTCTTCTGATTTTATTCAGCTGTGTACAATAATAGGCTATTGGTTATTTCTCAGCCTTCAATCTACAACCGTTTGTATTGCGTTTATGAAAAAGGAATATGTCTTGCCTGCACTTATTATATTGATATTTGTAGTGATGTGGTTTTTTATAGATCAATCATATGTATGGTTTATCATCTTACTGGCATTTGGGATTAGTTTATATCTTTTGAATAAATTATTAGGTGGAAAAGGATGGTGGAAACGATGAAAAAAATAATCAGCTTTCTATGTGTTGGTTTATTAGGTGGATGTTTTTCATTGGGATATTTCTACTATCAAAGTCAAACTGCAGATTTTCAAATAAAAGATATCCAAGGGAATCGTGATGTATTAAAGAATATGGAAATCGAATATACGCATGCTGGTGAACAATCTTATTTAAAAGCTAGTATAAAGGATGCACATGTTTCCACAAAGATTGTAAAGGAAAGTCCTACTTATGATGTACTGAATCCAAGGCTTTATGATGATATAAAAGGTGTGGATATAGATAGAATTGGCAAAGAAACATCGAATCCATGGCTAGAAACAAATGCTGATGGAAGTACATCTTATCAACAAAAAATTGATGAGGCGCAACTTGTATATTATATGAATGGTCAGAAAGTAACTGAAATTCGTACAGATATTGTAGAGCATAGTGATGATAGCTTGAGTTTATATTTAAAGAGAAAAGATGGTAGAGATGATCAAACATATGCAAGAGAAGATGATCCAACAGCTCAATATGATTTTGATGTATGTGTTGCGATTCCTATGTCGGATGGTGCGTATTACTTTATGCCAGAAATAAATAATCATCGAAGTGGACAGAATTATATCTATCGAATCAAAGATTTTAAAGCAGAAAAGTTTGTGAAACTGCCACAGCGAAATGATTCTGTATTATTAAGAAATAAAGATTTATTGATTGTTGTTTCCTATGATAAGCCAAACTGGTATTTCACTGGTTATGATTTACAAGGGAATAAGCAATATGAATTAAAAATAGAAAGTATAGAGAATTGTGATTATGATGATTTATCTTTTATTAGCTTAAGGCAAAACAATCAATATATTAATATAAAAATCGATGAAACGATATATGTGATTGACGCAGATCGTGGAAAAATCGTTGATTCATTTCAAGACGAATTAAGCTATATTCAGGATATGTATTATAAAGATGGAAAACTTTATTTGCTAGGAAGGTATCAAAACATCAAGGAAAAGGAAACAGATGCGAGAATTTATGTATATGAGAAAAGCAAATTATTGTATGTTGGAAGCATCTATGAATGGGAATTATACAAATTAGATGGTGGTGGATATACATATGATCAAAATTTAGGCTTTAGGATGGATTTTAAAAGATGAAGGAGGGGATACACATGTGGAAAGCGATAGTACATCGAATAAAAACAGATTGGATCATGTTTCTGGTATGGGGAGTCGTAATTGGTGTCATTTGTGTACTACAAAAAACAGTGCTATTAGAATGGACACTAAAGCCATATATGCAGGATCAGCCAATAAATGAAATAGAAAGCATCGCATTTACCACAAAATCGATCATTTATCTGTTGTTTGTGATGATCTCAAATATCGTAACGTTCGCATATTTGTTGTATCGTGACTATGATAGTGGAAAGAAACGCTTTATGTTTTTAAGGAAACATCAGTATGCATGGTTTATCGCAGATACAATTGTGGTATTCCTGTTGCTGGTATGCTGTTATGTTTTTATACATTATATTTTAAAGCTGAATTTAATATCTACGATTGAACAATATCAGACGAAAGTAACACCAGCACAACTTGAGATGTTCTATCAGGAAGCTGTATCATCGAATGGCTATATCGCTCAAATATTGGTAATGAATTTGCGTCATTCTGGGGAAATGTTACTATGGCTGCTTGCGACTTCGATGTGGTGCCATGTGTTTGCGGTATCCAGACTGCTTCATAAACAACGAATAGAAGATATTCTAGTTTGTATTACCATAGTTCCATTGGTATTATGTTACCACCATTTTACTATGTTGGGGATTTCAGCACTATTGTGTATCACGTATTGTATATATATGAAAAATATCTGGCATCCAAAACGCATGTATGCGTAAAGAAAGCGGGTGGAAAAATGAAAGATATACTGTTTATGATGGAACAGAATTGCGCAAAAAGTATGAAAAAATTATGCTTGATTTATCCAATCTTTTGCGTTGTGGTCATCATGTCAATTGCCTTATTCGCAGATAATCAATTGCTGTTTGATATCATTTTGATGGCAGGCTTATTGATCATTATGAAGGTGCATTTTAATCGAATCAATGAATTGGTGAAAGATGGTGCCATTGTAAGATTACGCTTGTTGCCAGTGAAATCCTATGCATTTGTTGTGAGTGAATTATTGTTTTGTCTAGCATCCTATATGTTTTTATTTGTATGTCTTTATTTTTCCTGGTTTGTTTATGCATATATGATATTGGGTATTACAAACAGTAATGAATTCATTATTGCGACATGGTCCACGATTTCCATTTCCTTTCTGTTTATGGATAATATTTGGAATATTGCTTTGATGATTGTTTATGTCATGCTATTCGCATTCCAGACCCTTGCGACTTCCTTATCTATCGCTTTGAAAGAAAATACGATTTCAGTATTTCCAACAATCTTTGTATCATATGAGATGATATTCAATATGAATACGGTGGATGAAACTATGTTTTTTGTTATTATAGTATTTATTACAGGCGTAATTTTATATGATTTCTATCATATGAGAAAATTCATGAACCTGAATCGAAAGAGGGTGTCAGAATGAAAAAGGCCGGATATGTTGCATTTATTTTAATATCTTTAATTATGTTTCTATGTTGTATGTGGTTATCAGGTACACAAGTCAAACAATTTGAAATGGAATTGAATGATTTAGAAGGCAATCGTAAAGTTTTAGATTCTCTGAATTATCAAATGACTTATCAAATTGGACAGCGTGATATTGATATCCAAGCATCAGGCAGTAAATTTCAGTATCATATTCAAACCACAGATTCCACCATTTATGAAAACCTATATAATGGTAAAAATGAAGTCATTGGAGATAAATCTTATGAAATGAAGGATGATCAAAGTTATTTATTAAGTGATAATTGGAGAGATACTTATCAAAATTGTGATATTCAGGATGAAAATATAGCATCATACCCATTATCATATCGCTTGGATGTTTCACTTATTGATCCCAATGATAAACAAAAGGCAATTGTAACAACAAGTATTTCTGACAACAGCAATGATGAATATCAACTAAAAAAATATATGGCAACCTGTAAAGTGAATGATTCTGTGACAAAGGGTTATCGTATAGAAAAAGATAAGATAAAAGACATTCATCGTGGTTTGTATTTTCAAGATAATAAAGAAGATAGAGGACGTGGTGTTTATCAAAGAAAAGATACGATATATTTCATGCCGCCAATGGACCAGCATGCCATCGGACAAAATGAGATTTATGAAATCAATTTGAAAGAAAACCAAGAAAATAAAGTCACTGCCATCACAAAACTTCCTAAAAACCGTTTATATGAAACCATGGAGATTTCAGATAATGAATTATATGTATTTTCACACGATGATACCCATTTGTATATCACAGTATATCAAACAGATGGTACCCTGGTGAAAGAAATGAAGATAGATTATCAATATCACAAAGACGATGCACTTACAGAAATGTATGTAAGAAATCATCATGTGATTTGGAAAATAGGAACGAAGTATCGAGTGATTGATATGGATCATATGAAAACTACAGATGCCATAACGATTGAACAGGAAATGTATGATCTAACATATGTGAATGATATGCTATATCTCTTGACCAAAGGCAGTGAGGAAGAAAGCTGGTATCTACAGGCATATCAGGGCAGTGCATGTGTTTATAAAGGAGAAATCAAAGTGCCTTATCGAATGGATCATACGATAAGCAAAATAAAAGAACATGGAAAGTTTTTAAACTAAGGAATAAATTTGAAAATTGACTACTGTATTTAGATAAACTGTGATATCGTTAAGGTAGAGGAAACATGTGGAAGAAGGTGTTCATATGAAACAGATATTTACGATTATGGAACAGACAAGCAGGCATAGTATCAAAGCAATTTCTATCCTTTATATCATCGTTGCCATAGGTATGATGGCACTTGGTTTTACGCAACAGGTTTATAGTTATACCTATTTGCTGCTTGTCATGGTAAGTGTGATTGCATTATGGATCATACAAATACGACGGATATCTAAACAATTTAAAACAGAAACTTATCAACGTATTTTATTATTGCCAGAAAAGAAAGCCTATATGTGGAGTGAGTTAATATTTCATATGATTACCTTTATGGGATTGTTTCTAGTATTTTATTTTAGCTGGTTATTATATTTGATGATTAGTGGTATGCACAGTGTCAATCAAATTGTACTTACAAGCTGGGATAATGCGATTTTTAAATTGATGCTTCCATATGAACGTTTAAATTTAATCGGAAATCTCATGTTATGGATGAATATTGGAATACAGTGCTATGTATTTACGATTAGTTTTAAGTTGAAAAAATTTATATTCGTAATCCCTGTGATCATCTTAGATTTTTGTCAAATTCAATTTAGTTGGCAATATTCAGATTATTCTGTGATCTTTCATATGATGTTTTATATTGCTGCTTGGGGTTATTCTTATATTTCTTTAAAACAAATATTCAGGCAGAAAAAGGAAGTGAAATCATGAAAAAAACAGTTGTATTTTCTGGTATTATCGCCATTGGATTATTGGTTTATTTATGTTCATCTTCCTATATGACGCATAGTTTGACATTAGAGTTTCAAAATGAACAAGGAAATCGTGAGGAATTAGCACCAGTAAGCTTCCATGCCTCTTATAAAATAGGAAAAAATATGACGGAATTCACATTAAAAAATGGTAGAATAAATACCACACATCACAAAGAAAACCAAAAATTTTCTAATCATTATGACTATACAAGGAAGCGTTTATATGAAGATTTAGATGCTTATATATTATATCAAAGCGATAAAGGAAAAACTTATCAAGTAGAAAGATGTAATCCTACACAACAATGTCTGAATGAAGCATTGGTAGGTTATGGATGGCAAAGAAATGCGAATGATTATAAATTTTTCACTGACTTAACCGATTACAGTAATGAAAATTATATGATTATGTATTCTGCTGGAGAATGGAAGCGTGAGCATCTTGCGATGGATCAGGGGGAAGAAACATATGACCTTCAACTAGTTCGACAGGATGTTTTATATCAGATTAATGAAGAATCTTATATCTTTGCGCCAATTACCAATGAAGCAATGAAAGGTGATAATTATATTTATGATATCACTTATAATAAAGGTGAAAAGAAAGTCAAAAAACTAACAAAACTGCCTGTAAACAGAATATATGATACCAATCAGTTTATAGATGATATCTTATATATCGCAAGTCATGATAAGCAAAATATATATTTGGGAATGTATCAAACAGATGGAACAATGATAAAAGAAATCTCAGTGAAAGGAAAGTTAACAGCATTTGATCAAAGCACATATATACAAAAAAAGGATAACGTTCTGTACATATCCACAGGAGATAAGCTGGTATTGATCGATGCAGATGATTTAGAAACTTTATATGATATTAATTTTAAGGTAAACAAAGTACATGATATTCTGTTATGGAATGGAAAATTATATGTGAATGGTCTACTGCCAAATGAACAAGGATGGCGATTAGCTGTATATGAAGGTAATGCCTGCCTATATCAAACAGATATCATCATCCCTTACGATATGTCAATTGCGTATATGAATGGCTTGATGGATTTTGGAACATTTGAGAAATTGGAGGAAAAATAATGCTAATATTAGATAATGTGAGTAAGACATATACAAATGGAAAAGGTATAAAAAATTTATCCATACAGTTTCAGGAGGGAGAAATCACTGGAATTCTTGGAAGAAATGGTAGTGGTAAAACTACTATGTTGAAATCAATATTAGATCTGATTCAAATTGATAACGGTAGCATTTTATGGAATGAGAAACCTGTTTATGATCAATATCAGGATGTGGCTTTCATCAGTGAAGAAGGTAGTTTTATGCCGAATATGTCCGCAAAGGAATATGGAATTTTTTTAAAGGATTACTATATTCATTTTGATCAAAACAAATATGATGAACTATTATCAAAGTTTGAAATATCCGATGGTGGAAAAATAAAAGAGTTTTCAAAAGGACAACAAATGAAAACAGAAATTGCAGCAGGATTTGCGATGAATGCGAAACTGATTGTTTTAGATGAACCTTTTAATGGATTGGATGTATACGCAAAAGAAGATACGATTAAATTATTGATTGAACAGCTACATGATGATACCATCATTTTAATTTCTACACATAACATTGAAGAAATTGAAACAATTGCGGATCGCTGTATTGTGATTGATGGAGGAAGTCTAGTAGGAGATACAACCATGGATCAGCTGCATGAGGAAGGGAAGGATTTAAAAGATTTGTTGGATCAATATCGAAAATAGAAAAAGGCAGACAAAATTTAGAGAGTGTAAAAGTTTACCACTGACCGATATGTGGTATATAAATGGTTGGGTTGAAAGTATTGTCCTTCACTATGATTGTGAAGGACTTTTTTGTGAATTGGGATTGTTTCTATAGGATTGTATGTAGTAAGGTTTTTCACTATATTCATCTAATACTAACCAATCCTATATTTCTATAGGCTAAGTCTATAAACAAAATGTCATATATGCTGGAATACAAACGATTTTTGAATTTTTCACAGATAAGTTTTTGGTATGAATAATATAAGCAGTACCAATTCTCTTTGAATATAATTCAACAAATTTTTCAAGAGATGTTGTTGTATATTTTTTGTTAGATTTTACTTCTATAGGATGAATTTTTGGTTTTGTCTTAGAACCATTAGAAATAATAAAATCTATCTCGATATCATTCCTATGCTTTTCTTTGTTATACTTTGTGTAAAAGAATAAAGGATAGTTGTTCGCTACTAAACATTGTGCAATTGCATTTTCAAATAACATACCTTCATTGCTGGATAAATTATCATTTAATATCTGCTTGTATAATTGACCATCGGATATTTCTTTTTCATTAAATGCATGAGATACAAGTAAACCAGTATCACCCATATAACATTTAACATAGGTACGATCTTCATTTAAAGCTAAACCAACATTAGGATCGTTACAATTAAAACACTCATTGGCAATCATGGAATTACCTAACCAATAAAATGTATCCTGATACATAGGAAAAGCGGAGTTCAATTCGATATTAGATAAGCGTACTCGTTTTTCGTGTTGTGATAGAAATGATGGTATTTGATCATAAATGGACAAAACTTTTGTACGATATTTCGCTTGAATTTTGTTTATGTCATCTCGATATAATGCTAGAATATCCCGTTTTTCTTCATCTGAACTTATAAAACTTCTATTATTTTCTAAGTATTTAGATAAACTCATTGGCATACCACCAATCAGCATATACTGCTTAAAAAGAAGCATAGCTTTATGATGCAAAGTATCATCTAAAGGCTTGAGGTCTTGATAACATTTTTTTATATATTCAACTAGCATTGTTTCATTCAATGCCCAACAAAATTCTTCAAAATCTAAAGGATACATCTTCAATTTTCGTTCTTCAGAAGGAATCGTGATATCCTTAACATTTTCTTTTATAGATATGAGCGATCCAGTTTCTATATAGTCATAACGGCCATCTTTTACAAGTTTTTTTATAGATTGACGTGCTTTAGGAAATTGTTGTACTTCGTCAAAAATAATGATGGACTCCTTTGGATATAATTGAACATTATATTCTACACTTAATATCATGAAAAAAGTATCTAAATCATTTAAATAAAGAGAAAAAGCATTCTTAACAGCATCACTTGCGTCATTAAAATCAATCAATAAATAGCTTTTATATTCATTTTTCGCAAATTCTTCCACAATTGTGGATTTTCCAATTCTACGAGCACCTTCTATCATCAGAGCTTTCTCTCCAGCAGCATTATTTTTCCAATCAATTAATTTCTGATATATCTTTCTTTTAAATAGCACAGCTATCACCTCAAGTTGATTATATATCTTCATGAGGTAAAACGCAATATAAAAATGGTTATTTTATATATAAAACGCAAAGTAAAATATAGCGAATTTATATATAAAACGCAGTATGATGTATATGTTGTTTCCATATAAAGCGCAATGAAGCCTGTTTTTGGATAAAAGCAATAAGAGATAAAGAGATTATCATAGCCAATGGATCTATTCTTCCGTTATCACAGAAAAGATGTACAGAGTTTAAAAAAGCTTTTGAGGAATATGTATTATATTATAAATAAGATAGATTAAGATATGATAGAAAAAGAAATGTGTAAAACTTTTGAAGATATGCTTTGGGTTTATAAAAAAAATCCTCGATTTTGAAGATTTTTTTCTACATCCAATTTGAAATAATATATCTCATAGATAAGAAATTAAGGAAATCATTATCAAAACTTTAGTGCATTGATCATTGTGAACAATAGGCGAGAGGACTTAATTTTCCACTTTATAATCTCTAATGATTATCCATAATACTTTTTAGCAAAAACTATTCTATTACCTAAATATAAAATGATATTATAGCTGAAGATGACAAGCATACCTAATGACCATGGATAATAGCTCGTTCCCATAACATTCATACCCGGATCTCTATATGTCAATGGATTAAAAGAATTTATGAATTCCATTGAAGTTAATGGCGATATAAATATCAATGCTAGAATTAATGCTATATTAATCGTTAAAGCTAAATTTGGATTCTTAATTAATCTTGTGATAAACATATTGATTTGAACATACAAAAATATCAAAGCGATATATAAAATAAGCGTTAATAAAATTCCTTGCCATAAGGGAATGAAGTCCATGTATGGATTAAACAGCATATTTATACTTGTATATGTCAATCCAAAGTTCGTCATTATACCTGATTCAATAGATTCTTGTAAAGTTCCTAAATTATATAAATTAGGAAAGAAAGAATAATGTATACTTGATATACCTGCTTTATTAGCGAATAAAGGATAAGATAAATTTTGGAAATGATCAAATATGCCTAAAACTAAAGTAAAACACAGTATAGGCCCAAATATTATCATCATTATAATCAAGGAATTAGCAACAACTTTCCCAAAAATAAATCTGTTTCTTGCTTTTGGAATTACCATCATAGTTTTATCAATTCCCATATCATGATATTCTTTTCGATCATTATAAAATAATAATATAATTAAAATTGGTGTGGCATAAACTAATATGTTTCGTAAGATCTGTAAAAAGACTGTAGTACTATCCACATGAGAATAAGTCATAGGAACTAGATTTTTTTCATATAGTTCAGTAAAATAAGTTAATTCATGAAGTGGCCAAGAAAACATTTCTGCTGCATTTGCGTATGGATCTAAAATTTCACCATAAGATTTAATTGATGGAAAATTATATTTTGCTCTTATTTGTTCAAGACGATCTGAATTTATATAATACTCGCTAAAATCTGTAGGATAATAAGAAAAAACTTGTCCGTAGTAACTATTATATTCCATTGCTTTTAGATACATATTCTGCCAATCTTTATCTTGTTCATATTTAGAATATAACAAAAGACTTTCTGATAATTTCTGAACGTCTTTTTTCCCTTGTTTTAATAAATCTGGAGAAGCATTTAAAACAAAATACGATTCTGTTGCAACCCAATCCGATGAAGCGCTATAAACATCTTCAATAGAAGATTTATTGTACAATGTTATCATTAGTATAAGTTCACACATAAATAAGATAAATATGATTAACCAATGCCAATAAGTTAAGGGTATTGACAAAAACAAAAATCAGGAATATAGCTATTGAATGGAAATCAAAGGCTAATTCCTCTTTTTTTTGCGTTTTTTCTGATATATAGATAGATT
>ENA-OWPJ01000528-OWPJ01000528.1-human-gut-metagenome-genome-assembly--contig:-NODE-528-length-34381-cov-3.43506_pt1 | contig 34381 bp, 31 predicted proteins | sample MGYA00248264_ERZ651846 | MGnify/ENA primary metagenome ERZ651846 (study PRJEB26924, sample SAMEA4378271) | human gut metagenome | biome: human gut; feature: human-associated habitat; material: faeces...
AAGTAACTGTACAATCTTCTGGTGCAATAACTTCACCCTTTTCAGGATAAATAGCGATTCCTTTTCCTAATGCTTCTGAAGCAAAAGCTTCATCATTTACTTCACTCATTTGAACAACCTCACCTAATACAGGTGCTTTTACTTCATAACTGTTTGTCACTGCTTTTACAGTTGATTTTTTTTCTTCTACATCTTCAAATCCCATCACATATGTTAAAGCAGCGGCTCCAAAGAAGGCAACCAGACATCCAATAATGTAGAATGCAAATTTTGTCATTCCACCTGCTGCATATGTGAAGATAGTTAACACACCATTATTAGCAAAGGCGTCACCATAAACACCGCCTAATCCCATAATGCCACCACCGATAGCACCACAGATGATTGCGGCAATCATAGGTTTTTTCAAACGAAGGTTACATCCATAAATCGCAGGTTCTGTAATACCTACAACTGCGGCAGATATTGTTGCAGCTGCTGCTACACCCTTCATATCCTGGCTCTTTGTCTTTAACATAACACCCAAAGCAGCACCACCTTGTGAGAAGTTAGCTGCTCCTGCAAACGCTAATAGATTTTGTTTTCCGCTCACTGCGATATCATTTAAACCAATTGGTAATAATGCTCGATGTGCCCCGAATATAACGAATACACCCCATAAGCCACCAATAACTGCTCCACCAAGAATTGCGTTAAAGTCCATCAATACTGTATACATTGTCTGAATCACATTACCAACCCATACACCTACAGGACCTAATAAGCTCAAAGTCAGAGGAACCATAACAATCAAAGAAACACCAGGTACCAAGATGATCTGAAGTATCTGAGGAACAAATTTCTTTAATACACGTTCTAAATAAACAAGAACAAATACTGCTAATAAAATAGGTATAACTGAACCTGTATAACTGAACGCTTTTGTAGCTTCTCCAATTGTCCATGCACCTTTAATTACAGGAAGTCCAAAGATACTAGTCGCTGTGGAAGCATCCTGAATGATGGCATCAATTTGTGGATAACATAAGAAACCACCAATTGTCATCGCAATAAACTCGTTGCATTTTAATGCTTTCGCTGCTGTATATCCTAAGAATATAGGCATAAAGTAGAAAATAATCTGACTTGCTGCATAAAGTAATATGTAGGTATCATTTGTAGAAATATCTGTACCATTTTGTGCTGCCAGTAATTTTACTGCCGTCAAAGCTCCAGAAATCAAACCAGAAGCCGCAATTGCAGGAATCAATGGTGTAAACATTTTTGAAACGACCTGTAATATACGATTAAACAGATTTCCTTTTTCTTCTGATTCACCTCTTGCATTTTCATCCAAATCAACCATTGGCAATAATGCATCATAAACTTTTGTTACTTTAGAGCCTAATACTACCTGAAATTGTCCTCCAGATACTACAACTTGAATAACGCCCTCTAAATGATTGATGATATCTTTTTCCGCTTTTGATTCATCTTTTAAAATAAAACGTAATCTTGTAAAACAATGTGTAACGTCTTTAATGTTATTTTTACCACCGACATTTTCTAAAATCTCTTTTGCTAATTTGTTCGTATCCATAAGTTTCTCCTTTTTTGTTATCATTTTTTACGCACATTTACCGGCCAGTAAATATTGTTGACATTAAAACACATCACATACCGACAGAACACAAAAAAAGACCAAAGTTCAACAGTATATAGAAATCCCATTTGCTTCTATTCTGTCAACCTTCGATCTTGCCTGCCTTACCAGTAACACGTCGAGTGTTTCCTTATCAACTTGACTATAGTTTAACATATATCATTTGATTGTCAACACGATTTTTTAATCGTTCATAAAATTTAAAAAATGAACAAATAATACGATTAAAATGATATGTAATCCCTTTCTCGATATATTTTTGTGATATTGTTCATTCTTTATGATTTCTTTTCCAACGCCCTTGTATAACCAAAACACTCCCGAAACAATTTTCTGCCTATATAATCATGAAACAGATAACAGGTAGAACGATAATATTCATTCCAATAACTTGTCATCCTTTGATAGCTATAAACAAAAGTTTTTTGATTCAACAAACAGAATGATTTCCATTTTGTACAATCTTTTGTGTGTAAATTTTGATAGACAAGCTCTAATATTTCCATTACATATTCATTACATACTTTTAAAATATACGGATAAACCCATTCTGGTGGTTCATTTTCAATTAATGCCTTTACATGTCTTTCTCTAATATATCCATTATCATTTCTTGTATAAATACAATGATATATTATAACTTGTATATCATTTAGTGATGCTGGGAAAAGGATATCTGTTTCATACAAGCGATAAGGTATTTTTATAACTTCTCCATTGCTTAATTTCCATTCACTGTATTCTTGAAAAACATCATGTTTTGTATGTGCATGCATTTGTATCCATTCACATACATATTCTACATCAGCCGCTAACTCCTTAGGAAAGCCATTTATAAAACAAGACAAACGATTCATTCTATCGTAAAATTACTATAATATCTTCCCTTGATGGCAGTAAATTTTAAAACACAATAGTCTGGATCATCAACGCCTAATGGATAATACATAGTATCTCCTTCCAGCCAAATCTGTCTTTTTGATTCCTGATCTTCTAATACTTCTACTGTTCCAATTAGGCTGACACCACGAAAGAAACGTTTATCCACAAAATAGATACTTGCTTTAGGATTTTCACGGAAGAATTTCACTTTGTTTGAAGAGGTATTGGTGGTGAACCAAAATTCTTTGATATCTTTTCGATCTCTTGGCTTCAACATTGCTTTTGTGATTGGATAACCTTCTCCATCGATATATGCGATAAAAGCCTGGGTAGATTTTTCAATCAGATTTCCAATCGTCTGTTGTGGATTTCTCATCATATTTTTTTCTCCTTTTCCTATGTTAAGGACGCAAACCAAAGATTCGCAAAGGCCTGCTGTTTTTCTGTATCTGGAAAATCATGGATATCTGCTTCATCAAACAGATTGACAATATCTTTTTGTAAAGCCTGTTTACCAGGAGTCACAAGATATACTTTATCCATAAAAGACATCATCGCAGATTGTATGGCATTGATATAGGAACCATTGCATTTTAAGCCATAACCATCTTCTAATAGTTGATCACGAAGGTTTTGATAAGCGCTAAAATAACTGCTGCCTGTGGCTTTATATGTCTGATTAAGATAATGCAAATACATAATGATATCATCATTTTCATCATCCACATAAAGTGTTAGATATTCTACTGCTTGATGATCCAATTGCATGATTGGTACCTGATATTCTTCCATGATTGTTCTCCTTTTACATATATCTTTATTTTATCATAGAAGATGTTGATTTTATTGAAAAAAAAGCGACAACATTATGTCAACGCTGAATGTAAGATGTCATCTACTAAAATTTCTAAATTTGATAAAAACAAATCAGGTTGTAAAGATGAATATATATAATGATCTAATGGAATAATATATTCATTTTTTCTCACAAATTTTTCTAAATCTTTTTTTCTGTATGCAAGCATAGGAAGAAGTACAATAAGATCGCAGGGTATCACATCTTGTGGACTACACATTTTGATGATGCACCTTTCCTTATCCTTCATCAAAGATTGTAATTTTTCTTTAAATATTGTTGCGTGTACGCCTCCCATACAAACAAAACGAATCTCTATTGTTTTCACTGATATCTTGTATCTATATTGGCTCTATAGATTTCCTTTATTCTTTCATTTGTAATCTTCTTGTTTTTAAATCTTTCTGTATGGAAGGTAATTCTTTATCCAAGGTATAAAAATGCATCGTAATCATGGAACATATCAATAAGATAATTGGGATATATAAATACATTGCATTAATGGATATAATGGTTTGCGTACTTTGGATGGCTGCGCCATTGACATATCCACCAATTGCAAGTAATAGCCCTGATAACCCGCCCGCAATTGCCTGGGCAACTTTTCCTAAAAAACCATTGATAGATGATAATGTGCCTGATGCCTGAATACCGGTTTTCCATTCTCCATAATCAACAGGATCTGCCTGCATAGAGAAGTAAATACTTTCTTTTGCGCCATATCCGGCTGCCGAAATAATAGCCCCAAAAATAATCATAGCATCGTTTGTTCCTGATAACATGATGACAATCAGACCTGCCATCTGAATAAATGCCGTAACAGAGTATAGATTTCGTTTACCTAATTGTCTTGATAGAAAAGGCACGAATAGATTTGCAAACATTGGTACGATAGACATAATCGTTGCGACAACGGCTGCCATTTCATTTTTCTGTAAACTATAGCGATAGTAATAAATCAATGCACTGGATTGTAGAAAATATCCTGTCCACATGAATAATATATTTAGCGCAAATAATTTCCATGGCTTGTTTTGAAACAAAGATTTCACTGTTTCTTTTAAGGTAGCTGTTTTTTCAGATTGCACAAGATTATTTTCTTTTACCAGCAGAAATGTCAAGAAGAAACATATACAACCGATTACACCAAATAATCCCATCACAAAGCGAAAACCTAATGCCTCATTGCCTTGTCCTATCATGGAAACAAGCGTCAACGCTGTTGCGGAAACAAGCGTTGAACCAAAGAATGCGAAGAACTTACGATAGGTTGTTAAAACGGTTCTTTCATTCATATCTGAAGTTAATGCTGGTAAAATAGAAGCTAAAGGGATGTTTACCACAGTATACATAAAGGATAAAAAGATATATGTAATATAGGCGTATACCAATTTCCCTGTTGGCGCAATGTCTGGAACACTAAAAGCTAAAATAGCAGCTAATGCGAAGGGTATCGCACCAAACAAAAACCATGGTCTGCTTTTTCCCCAACGAGAATGGGTTTTATCAATAAGGAATCCAACCAGCAAGTCAGTTCCTCCATCAATAATTCTACATATAATGAACATGAAAGAAATGTTCATTGGATTTAATTCCATCACATCGGTATAAAAGTATAATAGATATAATGAGATCACCTGCCATATCAAATTGCAGGCAAAATCCCCTAAACCATATCCTATCCGTTGTTTGTAAAGCATCATTTTTGTAATCGTTGCTGTATTTTGTTTCATCATCTTCACCTGTTTTCTATATATTTTCTTATTAGATAAGCTGGCGTACAGCTCCATGCATGGCAGAAACTGCTCATGATTGGATTTCCATATGGAGAATAATCTGGTTCATCCGGATCAAATGCTTCCCAGAATGTATCCGCGCCTAATGAAATCATTTTCCCCCAATATGCTTTCATCAATTGAATTGCTTCCTCTTGCAATCCGGCAACAAATAATGCCTCGACTATGTGATGATACATATAAGGTGTCGCAATACCTTTCACAGGAAATAATTTTTGAATTGTTTTCTGCATTACCTTTTTGTTTTCTTCCTTTGTTAAAACATTGGCTAAAACCATCCATGCCTGTGAGGAAATGTTATATTCTTTGTTATCTCCTGATATGAATAAACATGCTTCTTTATCAAATAAGTTATCTCTGCTGTAGTTTATCATATTATCTAACAAAGTTTGATATATTGTAATATCTTCATCTTGATACATACTGGCAAGCTCGATCATCTGGCGTGTTACATAAATCATGATGGCCTGTGCACTGGTATCTTTATTAAATTCATTTGACCAATCCACAAAGACAGGATAGCTTTCTTCTAAGATGATTCTTCCTTCCTCATTCACTTTTTCTTGAGCAAGCATCATTTGTTTTTTCGCAATTGGATACAAATCCTGTAGTAATTCTGAATCATCGTGATGTTTTATATAATCATAGAGTGTTGAAATAAAGAATAAACTGTAATCAAACAAGAATGTATCATCCGGCATATATTCCGGCTGGATAAACAGATTCGCTGATATCTTTCCTTCTTGTGTTGTCATAGCCGCAAATAAATACAGACAGCGTTTCACAAGGGTATGCTGATCAAAGGTCATATAGTTGGCAAGAGCCTGTAAACGCAAATCCCCCAGCCATAAACGGCGATCACGTTTTGGTCCATCTTCGAAAACATCCTGCATACAATCCTGTAATGTTTTTACACTTACATCGTAAATTTTTTGTAACACTGGATCTTCGATATGAATTGGCTTTAATTGTTGGCATTGTGCACTACTTCGTGCGACAACTTTAAATTCAGAAAAAACAGCCTGCCATTTTGGCGATGTATCGATGACTTTGATTTCTACATATCGAAAACTATATCTGCGAGGCAGTGTTATTTCAGTTGGCAGTACATCAATATGGATGAATTCTTCCTGAATCCAAGATTTACTTAACCATCCATCATAGTCTTTTGAATCCTGTACCAGTTCTGATGGAACTTCCGCAAAACGAATACGAAAGTATAATGGCGCATCCATAGGGGAACCGGTTGCTTCAATTTTCATGGAGAAGTTACCGACATAATGATCATCGAAATCTAAAATGATGGTATCATCTCTTTTTAAACCTTTTTTGTTTAATTCTGCGATTGTTAAACTGCTTTCTTTACAACGATAACCGCCTAATTTTGTGTCATCTTCTACTAATTCTGCGACATGCCTTGGTAAAATTGTCTGATGATAAATTTCAGGGCGGTATTGGTCTGCTTGATCGATTAATTTTTTATCATGCTGGAATACAACATCCTGATTAATTTGAAATGTAAATGCCATATGAATCATCTCCTTTTCTTAGGCATTCTTGTTATGATATTTTTGCTGCAGTTTGATCATTGTAAAGCCTGCCAAAGCACTTATGATTACGATACCGGCAAAGCCAATCATCGTTGTTTTGATTGTTTCTGGCAATACAAGTGCTGGTGTAATGAATGCAAACAAACCACAGCATAATCTTGAAAAACCATTAATAAAGCCTTGTAAAGATGCTCTGGTTTCTGATGGGAAAGACTCTTGTGTCCATACTTTATAGATAGCTTCTCCCGCCATTGGGTTACCAAAATTATAACATCCAATGCAAATAACGATAGCCCATAAACTATTGCCTACTGCACTCATACCAACCATAGCTGCAAACTGAATCAAAATACCTATGACAAATGCCTTATTACGATGTTTACTTCCTGCAAGTGAAGCAAATAAAGTCGTTGTGAGCAATCCGATAATATTTAATACAATACCTGCACCGGTAGCAAAGCTTTGTGAAGCATTCGCTTTTACTAAAGTGAATGTCTGGAATTGTCCCCATGTATTTGCAAGTAAGTTCCAGCATATATAGAAAATTAGGATACATAAGAAGAAACCCATATATTTATGTTTATCTTTGCCAAATAACAAGTTTTTGATTGATACATTTTCTTGTTGTAAATCTTTTTCATTCTTACGATATTCATCGCCTAATGCGTGAAATTGCTTGAATTTTGGTGAAGTAGTTCTCCATACAAATGTGATTGCTGCTAGTATTGCCAATATTGCAAAAACAACTCTTGCGCCCATTGCCCCCTGCATATTAGATACTACGAATGAACAAATGTATGACATGAACACACCAATCTGCCAAAATATCTGTGTGGAAGAAACTAAACTTGCTGATGTTTTTTCATCAGGTGCATCATGTGAGATTACAGTCAAACTAATAGGTAAATCTGCACCAGAAGCAAAGCCTGTGATGATCAATCCAGCTAACAGCATTTCAAATCCATTTGCAAATACACAGATGACAGCTCCCATTGCATAAAATAGATTTAAAAGATTAAAGGAACGAATCAATCCCAGCAGCTTTGTGATTTTACCAGCAGCTAATGAACCGAATGCAATGGCAAATGTCAATGCTCCTGATAAGATACCAACCTGTGTATTTGTTAAGCCGATACCATTCTGCCATACGGTAATTGTGGCGGAAAGTCCTACGATGATACCAGAGCCAAGCATAGAGCCAATCCCTGCGCCCAATACCAGTGGTGTATAATTTTGTTTTGTTTTCTTGTTTTTCAAACGTGTTTCCATTGTGAATTCCTCCTCGTTTCTACATTAACATTGTAAACGTTTACAGATGTAGGGACAATATAGCCTTCACATACTGTTTATTGCAAAACTACAGGTCCTATTAATTTTTACAAATTCATCTGTATTTCCACTATAAAAACCTGTAAAATTGTTATATCATAGTATTGTAAGGAAAGATGGAGGGATGCATATGTCTACGAAAATGCTTGATTGTATATTGAAAGAATTAGATGATGTTGAAAAAATACAGGTCATTGACGGGGTAAATATCAATGATCAGCATTTAGATTATGACACAAAAGATATTCCTAAGATGCCAAAAGAATCCTTTTTCAAAGAAGGTGACATTTTCATCAATAAGCATCACAGATTTTCTTATATGCCATCACATACGCACAATTTCATTGAATTCAATTATATGTATTCTGGTTCATGTACCCAATATATCAATGATGAAAAAATAACCCTGCAGGAACATGATCTCATTTTGATGGATAAAGATATTATACAAAGAATTGATTATGTTGGAGAAAACGATATTATCGTGAATATCCTTGTGAAAGATGATTCTGTTATAGAGCTATTACGTCAAAGTATTTCACAATCCTCAAGTATCGTTACCAAGTTTATGTATAATGCATCAAAAATGGATGCTTTCCATAATAATTATATGCTGTTTAAACTTCAAAATAATGAAATTGCTCAAAATATGATAGAGTGTATGATTATGAAATACTTTGAAACATCTCATCAAAAGGATAAATCACTGAATGTCATGATGGCCTTATTATTATCAGAACTATCCAATTCGATCGACCAGCAAACAAGTCATTTCACAGAAGAAGAAAATTCTATTCTTCCCATCCTTAAATATATTGATACACATTATGATCAGGTTACCTTATCTTCTTTAAGTAAACAGTTTGGCTATAATGCAAATTATCTTGGTAATAAGATCAAAGATGAAACTGGTAGCACCTTTAAAGAACTGATAGAAAAAAAGCGATTAGATATCGCTCAAGAGCTATTGGTTGCGACTAATTATTCGACTACGGAAATAGCTGAAATCATAGGATTTCACAGTGCTCCATCACTCTTTCGTTTATTTCAAAAACACTTTCATCAAACACCAAATGAGTATAAAGCACAAAACAATCACAAATAAAACGCATATCCACTACGAATATGCGTTTTTATATTAATCTAATCCATTTTGTTTAATAACCTGTTGATACCAATAGAAACTATCTTTTTTCATCCTTTTCAACTCTTTCAGATCTTGTTCCTCACGATCCACATATACAAAGCCATAGCGTTTGCCATATCCTTGATGTGTACTAACTAAATCAATGAATGCCCAGGGACAATAGCCAATCAAATCCACTCCATCACTTATGGCAAGCTGTGCCTGATGAAAGTGTCTTATTAGATAATCGATACGATAGGCATCATGTATCTTCCCATCTTCACTCATTTCATCTTTAGCCCCTAACCCGTTTTCCGTAATCAATAAAGGCAAATGGTAACGATCATAAATACGTCGAAGTGTCACACGCATACCAATAGAATCTATCATCCATCCAAACTGTGTTTCTTCAAGATAATGATTGACAGCTGCACGATAAACACCTTCTTCTCCAATCATAACCTGCTGATCTCCATTTCTAGGCTGACAATCCGTTCCATCATTTTTCGCTTCACACACGGTAGCGGTGGCATAATAATTAACCCCAAGAAAATCTGGCTTGCCTTGCTGTATGATTTCCATATCCCCTTCTTCAATAATCGGTGTATATCCTTTTTCTTCAAGATAAGACCATACCAATGTGTTATATCTTCCATAAACTGCCATATCTAAATATAACCAACAGCGAATACTTTCCCAGTTATCTGCCGCTATAACATCAGCTGGATTACATTTTTCTGGATAGATGGCTGTGATATTAGGCGCAGGACCAATTTTTCCATTTGGACATAATTCATGGCACAATACCGTTGCCTTTGCTGCTGCCACAAACATATTGTGACATTGCTGGTAAAGCTCTTTTTTACTTGGGATACGCCCTGGATTCATCGCATTGGGATGATTGATCATCACATTTTGTTCATTGATCGTTAACCAGTATTTCACTTTGTCCCCATAGTTTTCAAATAAGATACGCGCATATTTTTCAAACGCATCAATCGTTTTACGATTGCACCAACCACCCTGTTTATGCAGTTCATAAGGTAAATCAAAGTGATACATGGTAACGATCGGTTCTATATGATTCGCAATCAGTGCATTAATCAAATCCTGATAGAAATCAATTCCTTTTTGATTGATTTCACCATCTCCATCAGGCAGAATACGACTCCATGCAATCGAAAAGCGATATGCTTTTAATCCCATTTCTGCCATCAGTTTTACATCTTCCAGCATATGATGATAATGATCACTGGCGACTTTAAAGTCCGTAATACCATGTGGTGGTTCATGCATATCCTGTACAGATAAACCTTTTCCATCTTCCTGATAAGCACCTTCCACCTGATATGCAGAGGTTGAGGCCCCCCACAAAAAGTTTTCAGGAAATGGTTTTAATTTATGATAGAACATATCTTTACTCCTTTTCCAGTATTAACAGTGGTTCATTGTATGTAATTGAACCAGAAGCTGTTTTTTCAATCTTTTGATAATTGTTTGTATTAGTGATCACAACCATGGTCTGAGTGGAAAAACCAGCTTTTTCTATCCCTTCCATATCAAATTCAACTAGCAGATCACCTGCTTTTACCTGATCTTGCTGTTTCACATGTGTTTTAAAACATTCTCCATTTAAATTGACTGTATCAATACCAATGTGAATCAAAACTTCTACGCCAGATTCAGATATAATACCAATGGCATGTTTCGATGGAAATAAGGTGGAAATTGTTCCTGACAACGGTGCAATCACTTTGCCTTCTTCCGGTTCTATCATCACACCTTTTCCCAACGCTTCACTTGCAAATACTTTATCTTTTGCTTCCTTTATATCATGTACCTTACCATTGCATGGAGATGTTACAACTTCTTTTTTGATATCTAAAACAGGTGCTGCAGGTGTTTCTTTTGTATCTACTTTTTCAAATTTTAAACTCAATGCATAGGTTACTACAGCTGTGACAACAAAGGTAATCACTAAAGCAATCAGGATATTATAGAAACATGTCATTGTGTTATCGCCAATGTAAAGCAATACAGCTGGCAGTCCTGATGAACCTGTCGCAAAACGATGTGTTTGTGTTAATCCTGCATATAAACCACCACATGCACCACCAATCATAGCAGCAATCAAAGGATATTTTTTAGGCAGATTGACACCATATAAGGTAGGTTCTGTAATACCCATATATGCAGTGATAGAACCTGACATTGCGACCTGTCTTAATTTTTTATCTTTTGTACGAATGGCTACAACTGCAGAAGCTGTCGCCTGCGCAATATTTGAACAAACACATCCTGGCCCAAAGATAGAATCAAATCCTAAATCGGCCATCTGCATAACACCTAACGGTGCTACCCCATTATGTAAGCCAAACATCACCATGATTGGCAAGAAACCTCCTATCAAAAGTGCTGGTGCCCAGCTTGCATTTGTCGCAAGATAATTAAAGAATGTCGCAAGGTATCCACCAACAATACTACCGATAGGACCTAATACAGAGAATGCCAGAGTACCCATGATCAAGAAGGTAAACATTGGCACAAATACCAGATTTACTGCTTTTGGGATATAGCGGTTTAAGAACTTTTCCACATAAGACTGTGCAAATACAACTAACAGAATAGGAATAACAGATGATGTATAGGTTGCTAATGTGAATGGTATCACTTCAAAGAAATAAACCGGATCTTTTGCCGCAACCAAAGCGCCCCAGTTTGGATGTAACATCATTGCTGCTACACCAGCTGCAAGTATGGGGTTACATTTTAGCTTCTGTGCTTCTGTGAAAGCTAGCAAAATTGGTAAGAAATAGAATACACCATCCGCAAACATATTTAATAAATAATACGTTTGTGAATCTGTAGATACCAGTTTGAATACCACCAATAATGCAAGTACTGCTTTTACCATACCAGCACCGGATAATGCAGGAATGATTGGTTGGAAAGTACCAGATACAAAATCAATCACCTTAGAGAATATACTCTTTTTCTCATCAGATACTACATCCTTGCCTTTGATATCCACAAGCTTTTCAATTTCTTCAAATACATCTTTTACATGTGTGCCAATGACTACCTGATAGACACCAGCATTCATAATCACTTTAGCGACGCCCTCCATCGCTTCCAGTTCTTTTGTTTTTGCGATACTTTCATCTACTAATTTAAATCTTAAACGTGTTTGACAATGATAGACATCATTGATGTTATGTTTTCCGCCAACTTTTTCGATGATATCCATCGCAAGTTGTTCATACTTTTTACTCATGTGAATTCCTCCATTTTATGTGAGATCTGGAAATCATTAGAATCACAAATTTGTATGACCGGTACAAATTCTAATCTTTCCAAAGAGGCTTACTCGCTCTCTACACGTCTAATCCAACACATGAAAAAACCGCTTTCAACACTTTTGGATATTACGAAACTTAGTTTTATTTTCATATGATATTGGTTTTCTTTTTATGAAACTTCGTGATACTTTTTATGTATATGTATAAAAAGCAGAATATATCATTCTGCCTTTTTTAATTGATTTTTTTGTAAATATGTTAATGAATGTTGCGATAGATACCATTATTCTTTCAAAGACTTTGGTATTTCTATCTATTATGTTCTCATACTTTATATCCTATCTATTTTGGTATGATTCTTTTACTCTAACTTATCGCCATCACATACACCTGGCAGGGATTGTGTTTATCCCAAAGGGTAGGAAATACTTCAAATTCTTTAAAGCCTAAACTTAGGTAAAACTTGTTTGTTTGATCATATTCTTCATAATGTCCCATTGCAACTGTCTTTACCTGTAAGAAAGATATACCTTGCTGTTTTGCATATTGTTTTGCAGCCACAAATAATTGTTTTCCTATGCCTACATGCTGATATTCTTTTTTTACTCCCATGACAGCTATTTCATATGTATCTTTGCCTGTCCCTTTTAGACAAAGAAATCCTATAGGAATATCATTTTCTACTGCCGCAATGAAATATTGATGACGACTTTCTTCGATATATTCTTCACGTGCCGCTTCTATACCAAACCATTCTGGTAATGCTTCTAATATATATCGTGCAATATTGCTTTTTTCTTCTTGATTTTCTATAATTTTAATCATTTTTTCTCCTTCAACTATTGTTCCATATGCGTGATTACTTAGCATACTCTAAATAATCACACGCTTCTCCATGTACATTTGCTTCCAAAGTTGCTTTCCTTGTGTACCATGTATCCTCATATTCTAAGATAATGATTGGAATCCTTCTTCCAGCCTTTTTCAAAAAGTAATCTTCCTTCTGGATTCTTTTTGCGACTTGTGTCACCTCTTGCAGTAATTCATAATAACCCACTGGCCCTTTGCCAATATAATTCATATGTTCATCATAACAATCATCATCTTCAAATCCTATATTTTCAATTCCCTCCTGTTTATACCATTTTATCAACATTTCATAATTTTCGTCATTTATAATTGGTGTTTCGTCTTGACTCATATATGCATAATTCCATCTAATTTCACTAAAACGCCCATTTTCACGTGTATCCATATTATCATTTTTGCCTCTATATTTTTCATATAATCTTCATATTCTCTTTTGAAATATTGCTCAGTATTGTTAGAAACAGAAAATTCAGATAGATTTTGATAATTTTCATATTCAAAACATTCATTAGAATAAACGAAAAAAATAATCGTGTAAATATCATCATAATCGTATGCATTTAAAACGTTTAATACTTTGTGGTATAAAAAATCTTTTAAGTTAATTTTTTCTTCAGCCATATTTTTGCTCCTTATTCTTGTTCTGCTTCATCCTGCATTTCATTTAAAACAGCATTTCTTCGTGATTCCAAAATCTTAGAACTCTGGATTTTAAATAAACAATTCTTTTGATATTCTTCACGATAGTAACAGGAATATAGTACATTAAGGATAAATTGTAATGATTCTTCTGTCGCAAAGTTTGCGATTTTTGTATATAGACGCTCTTTGGAAGACATGGTAAATACACATGGAAGAATTCTTCGCATATAATTATCCCCACCGCTTGTAATTCCTATGATTGAAACTTTTTGATCTAATAAATTTTGCAAATAAGACATGGGTTCCGCATGTTTGTTGTTTCCAGAATAAGATATTACGATAGCACAATCCTGCTCATCCATTGTTCTAGATATGATTCCCATTTCGCCTAAATTTGCGATATCTACTTTCTTTCCTATAGAAATCATCTTTCTTCTAAACAATTCACCTAGAAATATATTTGGACTTAGACCAAATATAACAATGTGTTTAGATTTCACAAGATATGTTGTCGCCATCTTTAACATATCCATATCCATTAAATCTGCACTGTCCTGTATACTTTCCATCTGTAAGGTTTTTAAACTTTCAATAATTTCCTGATGGGAGCTTTTTTCATGAAAGGGGTAATTTGCATCTACATCTGCATGATGTGTTTCCTGATATTTTACCTCCGCAATAAAAGCTTTCATAAAATCACGCCATCCTTCAAAGCCTAAGGTTTTCGCAAACCGCACAACCGTTGCTTTGGATGTATAGCTGTATTCTGCGACCTCATTGATGGTATATTTATATAGATTCTTCTGTTCATGTAGTACAAACTCTCCAACGGCATGTCTTGCATCATGATAGTTCATCATGACTTCTTCAATCTTTTGAAATAGATACATATATAATTCTCTCCTTTTCCTCTATATGATGGCACGAATGAACATTATGATGATCAATAACCAGATACAAAGGACTGGTATTGCATAATACCATTTCTTTGGCTTTCCATCCTTCCACATGTCATAAGCTGCTTTTCTACTTCTTTCCCATACATCTTTTGGAATGAAATGGATGGTCAGTGCAATCATTATTGGCAACAAAATCACATCATCCAGATATCCTAATACGGGCACAAAGTCTGGAATAAGATCAATGGGAGATAATGCATATCCAACCGTGATACCCGCCATAAGCTTTGCGAAACTAGGTGTTTCTTTATCTTTTAATACCAGATAGATTGCTGGAATATCCGTTTTCAGCTGCCTGGCTTTTTGTTTAAGATTCATATGGAGCTTCTACGACAAGTACTTTCGGTTAAAAACATTGGAAAATGGTTTATAACTTGTAAGCTCATATATACTTCATGTAAGCCTTGTTTTAAGGATACTACTTCCATAAACTTGTTTTCTAAGCAATCGTTTTCATATAAAGCATCTTCTATAATACAGGGTATCTTGTAGCGCTCTTTAATTTCAAAAATGATTGTTTTTATCATTACTTTACCTCTTTTCTTATGGTAAGCATTTGTTTTTGTTATCTTTACTATATCATAAGATTTCAAAATACAACAGGCTATCAAAGAAAAAGTCCATCAAATTATGATGGACAAATCAGACATCGGCTTTCATGCTTTTATGATATGCCAAGTAAAACCATATGATCAATAACAAAGCAGTAAAGACAAGAATCAGACTAGATAAAAGATTTATTTGATGAAGATCATTCATCATTATGCTGACTTGTTTAGAGTACAGGATATTTGAAATATTATCCAAATGTTCATTGAAATTCGCAAGCATAGGCACAAACGAAAATAACATGGCAAATGGCATAACGACAGCATTGGAGGAAGATAAGGAAGATGTTGACAAGGCAATACATCCACCTAGTAAAATACTTAGGATGACACCCGTGAATACCGCTGTCAAAAATGGTATTACATCTAGTGAAAAACCAGGAAACACAAGAAATAAACAAGCTGTGAAGCATGTTAGAAAACATACAAGTACACCATGTACCAACAAATATAAACTGGATGGTACACCTGCATATGCCAGATTACGGATAATTTTTTGTTCCTTTTGTTCCGCAAGTATGGTAGACATTGTCATCATAGGTGTAAAAACAACATGCATGGTCGCAAATACTGAAATAAAAAATGAGGATTGATCCTGCATACTACTGCTCATGACAAAGCCAATCACAGGAAAAACAAAGAATAATAAACATACTTGAAGATTTTTCAAGATGTCTTTCAACTGTATTTGAAACAACGCTAGGGCTTTCATTAGGACAACCCCCTTCCAGTTACTTCTCTGAATATTTGTTCAAGATTTGCTTCTGATGAATGGATGGTTTCAATATTGTTCCTACGTAGAACATCAGATAACTGTTGGGCTGAATTAGCTGTATTGGGTAGTTCTATTTTTTGATGATCTTTTGTTTGAATGGTAATGGTTTTTAAATGGTCATATTGGCAACATAGTGCTTTAGGATTTCCATATAAAACAATATGTCCTTCATTTAATAATGCCACATGATCACAAAGTTTTTCTGCTTCTTCCATGTTGTGAGTAGTCAAAAAAATCGTGGTTCCCTGTTCATTCAAATGTTTGATCATATCATGAAGTTCTTTCATGGTATTGGGATCAAGTCCATTTGTGGGCTCATCAAGAAATATCAAAGATGGCTCATGTAAGATTGCATTTGCGAAGGATAATCGCTGTTTCATACCTTTTGATAAATTACATATTGCGCTTTTTCGTTCATCATATAAAGATAATTGTCGCAAGACATCGATCACACGCTGCTTACTCACACCTCGAAGTTTCGCAAACATACACAGATTATCCCAAATGCTCAATCGACGATAAAAACCAAATTCATCCATAGACATCCCTATCGTTTTTAACCATGCATCTGTATGATTTTTACACTCCTGTTGATCGATCCATACACTTCCCTGATAAGACAATTGCCCACTTAATATTTTTACGATTGTTGTTTTCCCAGCACCACTTGGTCCAAGTAATCCAAAGATTTCTCCCTCTTGAATTTCAAGATTAATGGAAGAAAGAACACATGTTTGTCCAAAAGATTTAGATACATGCTTCATGATGATCTTATTCATATGGTTTCTCCTTCTGCATTTCTTTTAAGCATGCATTATATCGCTGTTCTTCTTTTTTATATTTGTAAAGCATTCCTGCTGTTGCGACAATAAAACAGATGAGAAAGGATAAAATAAAACCGATCCATCCTTTCATTGATGTGATGGGAAACCAGCCAAATACAGCAATAAAGACTGCGGTTGTCAAACCGGATATGAAAAACATCGCAATGACTTTGTGTAGAAAAAGCTGTTCATTTAAAAAATTTGATTCAAATAAGATATGGGTATAGATTGCGATCAAAAAACTCAATATCGCAATCTGCATGATCACCCTATAGGACAAACCTAATTTTCCCAAGGAAAACAACGTAGACATATCTTTTACCATATCGCCTAATAAATATCCCAGAGCTGAAATTACAAGTATACTGGACGCAAATGTGATTAGATAATTTATGATAAATCCTTGTCTTTTCATTTTAAGACCCCCAAACGTTTTTTTAGAATTGGCGCATATTGCCTGGATACAAATAATTTTTTATCGTTTTTCATTGTTACCTGAATTCTTCCATCCAGATCAGGGCGTAAAGATTGAATCTTTTGAAAATTGATGATGGTGGACTTACTTGCCCTGAGAAAATCATATTCTATGCATCGTTCTTCGATTTCATATAACCGTAAATCCGATGTATAAATCGTTGTCTGGGTATACAGATATACCTGTTTATCAATGGTTTCTATATAAAAAATATCATCAAGTGATACCATATAATCTTCCCCACGATATCTTCCTATGAGTTTATGGTCCTGCATTTGCAGGATGGATACCAGAGTTTTTATTTTTTCATCTTTTTTCCTGCAGCGTATCGTGATGATTGTTTCTTCGATTGTATCATCTTCCATAATTTTTACTTGCATGTCGTATCTCCCCTTGTTGGTTTTTAGTTTATCAGATATTTTTTCCTATGTCATGAAATATATACTAAGATGCTGATTTTACTTACTCACTTGTAGAAAAATATAAGAAAAGCCTGATAAAATCAGGCAAATATTTTCATTAAATTCTTTCTATCAACGTCACACATTCTACACCATTGGTTTGTGAGAACATATCTACCGGCTGAACCAGCTTGATTTCATAATTGCTTTCCTTGATAATGCCAAGATCACGTGCCATTGTGGCAGGATCACAGGATACATAAACAATACGTTCTGGCTGCATTTTTATAATACTGTTTAATGTTATCTGATCCAATCCTTTTCTTGGCGGATCCACGACAATGACATCAGGACGCATATTTTCTTCACTTAGTTTATTTGCATAGCTGGCAGCATCACTACAGATAAATTCAATATTATCAATGTTATTCATTTTCGCATTTTCTTTTGCGTCTTGAATGGCCTGTGGAACGATTTCAATTCCGATAACCTTTTTCGCTTTTTGCGCTAAGAACATAGAGATCGTACCGACACCACAATATAAATCAATAACTGTTTCTTTCCCGCTCAGCTGCGCTAATTCTAATGCTTTGCCATATAGCACATTGGTCTGCACAGGATTAACCTGATAAAATGATTTGCTGGAGATATGGAATTTTAGGTTATGAATGGCATCTGTGATATAAGAATCTCCATACAGGGTGTATTCTTTTTCTCCAAGAATCACATTATCCGTTCTGGTGTTTACATTGACGATTACACTTTTGATATAAGGAAGCCTTTGAACGATATCTTCTGCCATTTCTTTCATAGATGAGAAAGGATATTCTCGCACAATCCATACCAGCATGACCTCGCCTGTTGTGAATGCATGTTTGATCAAAAGATGGCGAAATACAGAAGCATTGCCATATGTTTGAAGTAATTCTTTCATATGGGATAATACTTCATTAATGGTTTCACTTTGAATCGCACAGGCGTTTGTATCAATGATGGTATTGGAATGGATACGATAAAAGCCTGTGACAACTTTATTTTGATCCACACCTACAGGTATTTGGCATTTATTACGATAGTACCATGGATTTTCCATCCCTAATACATCTTCAACTTTCATATCCAGTTTTGCGATACGATCAATGACATCCTGTACTTTTTGTTTCTTAAAGTGCAGCTGTTCTGTATAAGTCATATGCTGTAGCTGACATCCTCCACATTGTTTTGCGACAGGACATTTTAATTCACATCGCTGTTTTGATGGTTCTTTGATAGACAGGACTTTTGCATATCCATATGTTTTTTTCACTAATGTAACGACCATTTCTGCTGTTTCATTCTGTAAGATTCCCTTTACAAATAAAGGAAAACCATCAATTTTCACAACGCCCAGACCTTCTTTGGTATAGCCACTGCATGTTCCAACAATTTTATCATTCTTTTTCATTTTACACCTCAAAAAAGGGCAATCGCCCTTTTTATTTCTTATTCGCTTCTTCCTGTTGTTTCAATAATTCTTTTGCTTCTTTTTCGTTTTTTGGGGTTGTAATGTTATCTACAACCTTCTTTTTATTGGCAGCATTCTTGACCAGTTCTAAATAGATTTGATCATCTTCCTTATGTGAATCATCTGGAATAAAGTTATATGCATGAATATCTAAATCATACATTTTGGTTTTATCTTTATTCGTGAAATATGTTTTCACTGGAAGGATATCATTTACTTTGTCATATGCTGCATTCAACAGATTTTCTAATGTATCTTGATCGATGTCATCTGCTGCATCCATCGTAATACGAAGTGTTGCACTTGTCAAATTGACTTCGACCTTTTCTACTCCATCAAAATTTAAAGCTTTTTTCACCTTATCCATTTGTTCTTGTGTAATAGCAGGGTCAAGTGAATTTTCAAAGCGGGACCCTGTGACTGGTTTGCCACTGTTTTCTTTCGCTCCAAAATATATATAGCCTAACAGAAGCAATGGAATTAACAATACAATGATTGCGACAGTAATTAAAACCTTACTGGACTTTCTTGTATTTCTCTTCTGTTTTTGGTTTTTCATGTTTTTCTGTTTACTCATATTATTCACCTCAACACCTCTATTGTACTAGAAAATGTAACAGAATGCTATCTTTTTTTCAGTTCTTCCTGAATCATCTTATTTGTCATTGCAGGATTTGCCTGTCCTTTGCTGGCCTTCATAACCTGGCCAACCAAGAATCCTACAGCACGATCCTTACCATTTTTGAAGTCCTCAATAGATTGTGGATTGTTATCTAAGACCGTTGTGATCATCGCTAATAATTCAGATGTATCACTCATTTGTTTCATGCCTTTTTCTTCTACAACCTTTTTAGGATCTTTTCCTTTCATGATTTCTTCAAATACGACTTTTGCTTGTTTACCACTGATTTCTCCATCGTTTACCATATTGATCATGGTACCTAAATGAGCTGGATTACATGGGTTTTCTGATAGTTTTAACGTTGCTTTGTTTAAAGCCGCAACCATTTCCACAATGACCCAGTTGGCAGCCTTTTTGTAATCTTTGGTGTGTTCACATACCAGTTCAAAGAAATCCGCAAGATCACGATTGTTTACCAATACGCCTGCATCATATTCTTTAAGGCCTAATTCATCCATATAACGCTGTTTTCTTGCATCTGGAAGTTCTTCCATATGTTCTTGGATATCTTTGATCCATGCTTCATCTAAACGAATTGGGAAAATATTTGGTTCTGGGAAATATTTATAATCCACACTTCCCTCTTTCTTACGCATCATTACTGTTGTTTTCTGTGTTTCATCATAACGTCTAGTTGCCTGAACAACCTGACCGCCACTTTCGATGACTTCTTTTTGACGGGCAACTTCCGCATCTATGGCTTTTTGAACATTACTGATAGAGTTCAGGTTTTTGATTTCTGTTCTTGTGCCAAATGTATCACTGCCTTCTTCACGAATAGATACATTAACATCACAACGCATGCTTCCTTCTTCCATCTTTACATCAGATACACCAAGATAGAATAATAAAGTTCTTAGTTTTTCAACATAAGCAGCTGCTTCTTCTCCATTACGGATATCTGGTTCACTTACGATTTCCACAAGTGGTGTTCCTGCACGGTTAAAATCAATTAATGTACCAGCATCAGAGTGGAACTGTTTTGCGGTATCTTCCTCCATATGAATACGGTTGATTCTGATTTCTTTCTTGCCATTTTTGGTATCAATAGAAATGCTGCCATTACGTCCAATTGGATGGAACTGCTGTGTAATCTGGAATCCTTTAGGAAGATCAGAATAATAATAGTTTTTACGATCAAATTTTACTAATGGATCGATGGTACAGTTTAATGCAGTTGCAGCTTTGATTGCAAGACGTACTGCTTCTTTATTGACACATGGCAATGTACCAGGATGACCTAAATCTATTTCATTCACACAAGTGTTTGCTGTTTCTCCAAAGGAAACAGGTGCACTGGAGAACATTTTTGTCTTTGTTTTTAATTCGCAGTGGATTTCAATCCCGATTACTGTTTCATAATTCATTTTGACACCTCCACATCGTTTCCTTTTAATCCTGTGATTTCTTCGATTGCTTTTCCAATATTGAATAATGTTTGTTCATCAAATGCTTTCGCAGTCATATTGATTCCGATTGGAAGGCCTTTTACAAAACCTGTAGGCATTGTCATACTTGGATATCCTGAGAAGTTTCCAATCGCCATATAGTTTTCTGCGACAAGCGCATCATTATCTAAATGTTCTTCACGGCTTTCTTCAGATAATGGCGCAACATCACTACTTGCATTCGCAATGACAACATCATAATCTTTTAAACAATTTGCTAATTCTTCAACAATTAAGCGACGTACTTTCTGTGCTTTACGGAAAATCTTTTCCTGGTTTTCTTCAAACAAAGAGTAGCTTCCTACCACAAAACGTCTGCGCACATAGGAACAAAGGCCTTTTGTACGGGAATTGATCATTACTTCTTCTACACTTTCCCCATCTTCACGCATACCAAAACGGATACCATCTAAATTTGAGTGATTTGCGGTTGCTTCCGCATTTGCGATAATGTAATAAACAGGTAAAATAGCTTTCATCAGTTTATCATCAAAGTGTACACGTTCTACGATCGCACCTTTACTTTCTAAAGCTTTCATTAATGCATCAAAATTTTCTTTTACATCAATATTGCTTACGCCCTGTTGTACATTTTCTAGTACCGCAATACGTTTTCCTTTGATATCAGAATTGATATTAGAAGCATATGCTTCTACTTCTTTGTAAGAAGAAGTCATATCACGATCATCTCTTCCAGCTAAAACTTCCAATGCTTTTGCGGCATCTTCAATAGCTGTAGTAAAGTATCCTACATGATCCAAAGATGATGCATAAGGAATGATACCATAACGTGAAATTCTTCCATAAGTTGGTTTCATACCGATAATACCGTTATAAGCAGCTGGTTTTCTTACACTGTCACCAGTATCCGTACCAATCGCAAAAGGCACAACACCACTTGCGACAAGCACTGCACTACCCCCAGAGCTTCCTCCAGAAATTCGATTTGTATCCCATGGATTGTTTACTTTTCCGGTATAAGCATTTTTGTTAGTACCACCCATACCTAATTCATCCATGCTCGCTTTTGCGATTACAACCGCTCCGGCTGCTTTCAATTTATCAACAATTGCGGCATTATATACTGGAACATAGTTATCCAGAATACGAGAACTTGCGGTTGTACGAACACCCTTTGTATTAACGTTATCTTTTAATACAATTGGCAACCCATATAATGGCGCATGTTCATCTACACTTTTTAATTCATCCAGCTGTTCTTCCACATCGCAGAATGTCACAACTGCATTTAGTTTTTCCTGTAAATCTCTTGCTTTTTCAAGTGCTTCTACAACACGTGTTTCCACGTCTTTTTCTCTTGTCTTTTCAAAATCCATCTTACTTCACCACCTTTGGAACATGTACATGACCAGCACGTACGCTCGCTGCATTTGCTAATGCATCCTCCTGCGAAATTACATTTTCCACAACATCTTCTCTTAAGAATGTTGTGTCTGCTTCAAATGGGTAGATCATTTCTTCTACACCCTCCGTATTGATTTCATCCAATACTTCGATCTGTTCCAGTAATACTTTGAATTCTTCTTGAAGTTTCTTTACTTCTTCTTCGTTGACATCAAACATGATATCATGTGCAAGCTTTTTAAAATACGCTTCATCAAAAGTTTCCATGTTTTCCTCCTTCTATCTATCAGCTTCTTATTTAAAATAAGATCGTTGTTACTTTACTACTGTTCTTTTCACGTTCAATGGCAGCATAATGATTGTTATCACAACTGACATCTACAGTGATGCGATAGGATGTCGCAAACTCATCTAGATTTTCTACAAGCAGCTGGGCAATAGCATTCATTTCCATACCGGTTTTCGCATGTGCCACAACGGATATTTTCAATTCATTCAAACTATCATTTTCAAAATAGCCTTTTCCTATTATGGAAGTATCATCTCCCAAATCCAGTTCAGCTAATGCTTTTTTATAATTCACAAAAGCTGTATTTGTGGTCGCATCCTTTTTATCACTTTCATCCGTTGGAAATAATACCCAGTTGGCATTGATATCTGAAAAATCAATGGATGTAGCATCACCTTTTACATATCCTTCCCGTTTAAAGGTTCCAGGTATGCCCTCCTGATCTCCTGCGATATCATATACAGTAACATAAATCGGAAGTTTTTTCATCTGTGGATAGGTATCACGCATATATTGCAGCAAACGCTGGCCATATACACTTTCATATTTTTTCATATCACTTTCTTTAATCGTATATTTCTGATTTTTTTCATCAACATCCTGACTGTTGACTACCATGGCTAGTGATAAACCACTTAATTCTTCCCCTTTATACCAGTCAATCTCAAATATATCAACCAGAATCACAGGATCTTTTATGGTTCCTTTATCTGTCTGAAAGGCAGTGCCGTTTTCTGGATTTAAACCAATAGGATTTTCTTCGCTTTTCCTACCCAATAATCCATTTTTATCCGCAGATGCATCTAAGGTATTGTAATCTAAGAACTGGCTTTCCCGATACGTATATGTATCTGGTGAAAAGTGCTGTTTACTATATTTCATCAAACCATTGGCGATTTCCAATGTATCATTTAGATTGGTCACCATGGTCATGTGTTTTAAACGGGCATCACTGACATCAAAAGGTAATAATGCGGTATAATCTCCCTCACGTATCGCAACGGTTTCTTTTCCATCATTTTTATCCTTTTTCTTATCATCAGAATTGTTACAGCCGCTTAATAATAGTACGCCGGATAATGCAATTAACCCTAAATCTTTTAATTTCACATCAGCTCACCTCTTTCATAAAGGTTTCTTCATCCATGGTCGCAACACCTAAATCATTGGCCTTGGTTAGTTTACTGCCTGCTGCTTCTCCATAAATGACATAATCTGTTTTCTTTGATACAGAACCGCTGACATTTGCCCCCAGTCCTTCTAAGATTGCCTTTGCTTCATTTCTGGTTAGCTGTGTTAAAGTACCTGTTAAAACTACCGTTTTTCCTGTAAAGATACTTTCTTTGATTTCTTCTTTTTCTGTATCCATACGTAAGCCATATGCTTTTAAATGATTGATCAGTTCTATATTTTTGGGTTCATGGAAGAATGCCACAATACTTTGCGCTGTGATATCTCCAATATCTTTGATCATCGTTAATTCATCATGACTTGCCTGCATTAAGGCATCCATGGTAAGGAAACGTTTCGCAAGTATCTTTGCGGCCTTTTTTCCAACCTGACGAATACCAAGTCCAAAGATTAAATCTTCCAATGGATTTTGTTTACTCACTTCAATCGCATCAATCATATTCTGATAGCTTTTTTCTTTAAATCCTTCAAAAGCTAAGATTTCTTCTTTATGTTCTACCAGACGATAAATATCTTCTATGGTATTTAATAATCCTTTATCATGGAAGAATTCTACTTTCTTTTCTCCCAATGTATCAATATTCATGGCATCTCTGCTGGCGAAGTGAATCATACTTTCCACTACACGTGCAGGACAGTCCTGATTGATACAATAATGGGCAGCCTCATCAGGTAAACGAACAAGTTCACTACCACATACTGGACACACATTTGGGAACTGATAAACAGCCTGTGTACCATCTCTTCTTTCATTTATTGCTCTTACGACTTCTGGAATGATATCTCCAGCTTTTCGTATGACAACATCATCGTTGATACGTACATCTTTTTCTTTGATCATATCTTCATTATGAAGTGTAGCTGCACTTACAGTTGTTCCAGCGACTCTGACTGGTTCTAATACAGCATTTGGTGTAATTTTTCCTGTTCTTCCTACTGTCAATACGATATCTAAAAGCTTTGTGACAACTTCTTCAGCTGGGAATTTATAAGCAATTGCCCATTTTGGTGCCCTTATGGTATTTCCTAAATGCGCCTGTGCCGCAAAAGAATCTACCTTGATGACCATACCATCAATGGCATATGGCAAATGAGGTCGCTGTTCCCCAATTTCCTGAATAAATGCCCATACTTCATCCATATTCGCACAGATACGGCGAAGCGGATTGACACGCAAATGCATTTCTTCCATCTTTTCAAGTGCTTCTTCCTGACTTTGAATACCAAATTCTGAAGAATTTACGAAATAGTACCAGAAAGCATCCAATTTACGACTTGCGGCAATTTTTGAATCTAGCTGGCGGATAGAACCTGCGGCAGCATTTCTTGGATTCGCAAATAATTCTTCACCTTTTTCTTCTCGTTGTTTATTCAACATTTCAAAGGATGCATTTGGCATATATACTTCACCACGCACCTCCACTTCCTCTGTATATGGGATATGCATAGGAATACTTTGAATCGTACGAACATTATGAGTAACATCTTCTCCAACGATACCATTGCCTCGTGTAACCGCCTGAACAAATGTACCATTACGATAAATCAAAGACATTGCCAGACCATCGATTTTTAATTCTGCGACATAGCGGGCATTGGGCTCCACTTCACGCACCTTTCGATCAAAGTCCTGTAATTCTTCTAAATTGAACACATCATCCAAAGATAACATAGCACGACTGTGTTCTACTTTCGTGAATGCATCTAATACCACACCGCCAACTCTTTGTGTAATAGAGTTAGGATCAGCATATTCTGGAAACTGTTGTTCCAAAGATTCCAGCTCCTGATAATATCGATCATATTCCTGATCAGATACACTTGGCTTGTCCAATACATAATATTCATAAGAAAGCCGATCTAAGATACGGCGTAATTCCAATATTCGTTGTTGACTCATAGAAACCTCCTATTTTTTTGTAAGGGATGGGTGTGTTACCATGATTTTTCTGATACCGAATTTCTGGTCAAAAGCAATCACAGCTAATTCACCTTCCATTTTTATGACCACACCATCTCCAAATGAAGCATGGTTCACGAGATCACCTTTTCTTATCTTACCCTTTTTCTTCGGTTTTTCTACTGTTTTTGAAGAATTATCCACAAAATCCTGTGGAGCATGCTGAATCATATCATCCTGATGGCGTTCTCCTGTTGAAAAAGAACGTGATCTTTGATTCATGGATAAGAAATCAGCACCACTGAATGTATCCACATCACCAGCAAAACTGTTTCGTGGTTTTGCGCCAACATCCTCTAAATATTCTTCTGGTATCTCACTAATAAATCTTGAGGTTGTTTTAATTTTATCCAGTATGTAACTATACCCATAGGAATCACTTAAAAACAACTGCTTCTTTGCTCTGGTAAAGGCAACATAGGCAAGACGACGTTCTTCTTCCAATGCCTCCTGTCCACCTTCTCCAACACTTTTTTCATTTGGAAAAATACCTTCACAAAGACTGTATACAAACACATTATCAAACTCAAGGCCTTTAGCTGCATGAATCGTCATCAACTGCACAAAGTCACCCTGCTGTGTCTGTTCTTTATCTGTATATAAGGAAATCTCCTGTAAATAATCCTGTAGACTGCCATCTGGATTACTTTCCACATAATCTGCGATATCATTGATCAATTCCTTGATATTTTCTTTACGCTCTATTTCTTTTTCTTCATCCAGCATTGCCAGATAGCCACTTTCCTCCATAATACGTTCCATTAATTGATCGATACTGATGGTATCCACCAAAGCACGGCATTCTTCAATAACACGCACAAACTCCTGAATACTTGCTCTGGCTTTGCCTTTTCCAATTTCATAATGCTTTAATACATCATACATATTGGTTTGATCATGTCCAGCCTGCGTTTCAATCAGTTCTAATGTTTTTGCGCCTATTCCACGTTTTGGAGAATTAATGACACGTTTTACTGCTAGATTTTTAAATAATTCTTTTGGGTCATCTTCACTTTTTGGCGCTAATAGTCGTAAATAACTTAATGCATCTTTAATTTCTGCACGATCATAGAATCGTACGCCACCATAAATACGATAGGGAATATGTGCATCCAACAAGGCTTTTTCAAGTCCTCGTGATAAATAGTTACTACGATATAATATTGCGATATCTTTATAATTTATGCCCGCATGATGTAATGTCTTGATCTTACCTGCAACCCAGACAGGTTCATTATCCCCATCCATTGCAGTAAAGTGAACAATTTTACTGTCCCCTTCAATTTCTGTAAATAAATCTTTATCAATACGATTGCGGTTATTCTTGATAAGTGCATTCGCACCATTCAATATTTGCTGGGTACTACGATAATTCTGATTTAAAATAACGGTTTTCGCATTTGGAAAATCTTTATCAAAATTCATGATAATATCTACCTGTGCACCACGCCATGTATAAATTGTCTGATCTGGATCCCCTACTACACATAAATAAGAATCTTCTTTGACCAGCATTTTAATGATGGCATATTGTAGATTATCCACATCCTGAAACTCATCTACATGAATATATTTAAAACGTCGTTGCCATTTTCTTCTGACTTCTTCATAATCTCTCAATATATGATGCGCAAATATCAATAAATCATCAAAATCCAGCGCAAACATTTCCTGTAAACGTTTTTGATAGAATGCATAAACATCCGCTTTGATCTGTTCTCCTGCCCATGGTCCAGCATTCATCTTTGCCACATTGGGATCAATAAAATTGGTTTTATTGCCGCTGATATAGGACAGCATAGAACCATAGCTATAGGATTTCACATCAATTTTCATCTGTTTATAAGCATCTTTTAAGATACTTTTCTGATCATCACTATCTAATATTGTAAAGTTTCTAGGATATCCGATTTCTAAAATATCCTCTCTTAATAATCGCACACAAAAGGAGTGAATTGTAGAAATCTGTACAGCGGATGCTACATCCCCTAATATATTTTCCACTCGCTCCTTCATTTCTTTTGCGGCTTTATTCGTAAACGTAATCGCTAAGATTTTATTGGGATATACGTGTAATTCATCGATCAGATATGCGATTCTGGTCGTCACAACTCTTGTCTTGCCACTACCTGCACCTGCAATGATTCTCAAATGATGATCCACACAACTTGCGGCTTCTGCCTGTTTATCATTTAACTGTTCTAATAACGACACAAAATCACCTCCGTAATAGTATATCATAAACGTTTTAAAATCTCTATGCATATAGCGTATTGTAAGGTAATTTTAAGGTGATTTTTTTCGATTGAATTTTTTATCTAAAGCTTTGTATTCATTCTGCTTTTTTGATAGTATCTTATATCACATATTTCATATTTACGCATCTTTTCTGCAAATGCTGATATCAAATCTTCCTTATATATGACATATGATACATTTCTTACGAAATATTCACAAAATATCCATAGTAATTTTGCTTATTTTATACTATAATTTAAAAATGTTGAGGTGTATAAAATATGTCAAAGAAAGATAGTAATAAAAAGGGAAAACGCAACTACAGCAGGACAATTGACCTAGTATTTCTTCTGATTCTGATGATCATTATGGTCATGGCGTTTTACATAGCATTTACCTTTGGAATTCTACCACAAAAATGGATTATGATCGCTGCGGCTGTCTTTGCCGTGATATTTGCGATTTTGTTCATTCTATCCTTAAAGAAACTGCCAAAATGGGCGGTATACACAAAGCGTGTATTCATCCTATTGTTATGTGCATTGCTAGCAACTGGTGGCTATTTCTTAGATAAGACACGTTCTACATTGCGTAAGGTGTCATCCAGCTCTGTAAGCAGTGAATCCAATGTGGAAAAGCTGATGGTCATCGTACCAAAGGATTCCAACATTTCCAGCATTAAAGATTTAGAAAATGCGACAATTGGATTTCAAAACAGTACAGATAAAGATAATGCAGAATATGTAAAACAGCAATTATCTGGTAAAGTTACAAATTATACTGCAGTAGATGCTTTAGATTACACGCAGTTGATTACGGATTTATTGGATTTAAAGACATTACAGGCGCTTGCAATCTCTGAAACATACTACAATATGTCTGCGGCGAATATTGACGCTTTTAAAGATAATGTCAAAACAATTGAAACCTATGAAACTACAAAGAAAACAAAACCAACAACACGCAATATTGATATCACAAAAGATACCTTTACAGTCTATCTAAGTGGTATTGATAATATGGGTTCTCCTGATCAACAGACCAGAACGGATACCAACCTGATTTTGATTGTCAATCCAGTCGCAAAACATATTGATATGGTATCTTTGCCACGTGATGGATATATACCAAATCCAGCATTGAATAATATGAATGATAAATTAACACATACAGGAAATGATGGAATCGAAAACAGTGTGGCAGCGATTGAAAACTTCTTCCAGATTCCCATTGATTATTATGCACGTATTGGATTTAATTCTTTGATTCAGATTATAGATGCAATTGGTGGTATCGATGTAGATGTAGAAATTGATTTCTGTGAACAGGATGAAAATCGTAGTTTCAAAAAAGATGATTTAGTTTGTTTAAAAAAAGGAAAACAACATCTGAATGGTAAACAGGCACTGGCTTATGCAAGACACAGACATACAATTGGCTATGATAATGCAGGTCGTGAACGTGCACAACAAAGAATCATCAAGGCGATGATCAATAAAATGATTTCTCCTTCTGCGATCGGATATCTGAACAAATTATTAGATATTATACCAAGTTATGTGATTACCAATGTACCTAGTGATAAAATCACAGATTTCGTGTCAAATGAATTAAACGATTTATCTCCATGGACCATAAGTTCAATCAAAAGTGATACCGGCTGTTATGATGATCAAGTAGCCGCAAGTACTTCCACTTTAGGAATTAGTGATTGTTACTTATTCAGTCGTGATGAAGTACATGCCTTATTAAATGCTTTTGAAGGCGCAAGCAATCAATTAAAGATGAATGAATTCCATTTTGATTTACAGGATTTATATAAGGATACTCCACAGATCAATCAAGATCCAACACTGGTTTGGTCTGATATGGCAGTAAATCCACATTAAGAAAAGAGAAATCTCTTTTCTTTTTTTATAAGCATTGTCCGTACAAAAATGGGTAGAATATGTTATAATTAGCCGGTGCGAAAGGAAGGTAAAAGAAAATGGAAATTATGAAAAAGTTCATAAGTTATTATAAGCCGTATAAAAAAGTTTTTTTTCTGGATATGCTGTGTGCATTGATTATCAGTATCGTTGACCTGGCATTTCCACAGATTTTAAATTATTTAAACAATACGTTTTATGTTCAGCCAAAAGAAATGATCATGGACAGCCTGTTTATTTTGGCCATTGGCCTGTTGATCATGTATATTGTAAGAGCATTGTGTCGTTACTATGTCACTGCCCAGGGGCATATCATGGGCGCAAAGATGGAAAGTGATATGCGTCAGGAACTGTTTGATCAATTTGAACGTTTATCATTCTCTTATTATGATCAAAACAATACAGGAGAAATGATGAGTAAACTGGTATCTGATTTATTTGATATTTCTGAATTATCTCACCATGGACCTGAAAACGTGTTTATCTCATTATTAAAGATTTTTGGTTCTTTCATATTGTTGTTATATATCCATGTGCCATTAACATTAATTTTGATTGCGGTAACAGTTATTATGCTGGTGTTCTCTTTATTTCAAAACAAGAAAATGCAGGCTACCTTCATGGATAATCGACGTAAGATTGCAGGCGTCAATGCTAGTTTACAGGATTCCTTAGCTGGCATTCGTGTGGTGAAATCATTTGCGAATGAAGATATTGAACGTGATAAATTCGCCCACAGTAATCAGATGTTCTTACAATCTAAATCAAATAACTATTATCGTATGGGATTGTTTCATGCAGGAAATAATTTCTTTCAGGGTATGTTGTATCTGACAATTCTAGTAGCTGGAGGTTTCTTTATCGCTAAAGGTACCTTAGATCCAATTTCACTGGCTACCTATGCTTTATATATCAATATCTTTGTAGCACCAATTGAAGTCCTTGTGGAATTCACAGAAATGTTTCAAAAAGGGTTCTCTGGTTTTAAACGTTTCTTAGAAGTCATTGAAACAAAACCAGATATCGTAGATGCAGAAAACGCAAAAGATATTGAAGAAGTATCTGGTGTCATCGATTATGAAGATGTATGCTTCAGTTACAATGAAGAAGAAACTGTATTAGATCATATCAACTTCCATATTGACGCAGGAAAATCCATTGCCTTGGTTGGTCCAAGCGGCGGTGGAAAAACAACCATTTGTTCCTTGCTTCCAAGATTTTATGATGTAAACAGTGGAAGCATTAAAGTAGATGGTAAAGATGTACGTGAGTTGACACTGGAAAGTTTACGTAAAGCCATCGGCATTGTTCAACAAGATGTCTATTTATTTACTGGTAGTATTAAAGAAAATATTGCATATGGCCGCCCGGGTGCTAGTGATGATGAAATCATTGATGCAGCAAAGAAAGCCAACATCCATGAATTCATTATGAGCTTACCTGATGGATATGATACTTTTGTAGGAGAGCGTGGTACACGATTAAGTGGTGGACAGAAACAGCGTATCTCTATCGCCCGTGTATTTCTGAAAAATCCTAAAATTTTAATTCTGGATGAAGCAACCAGTGCTTTAGATAATGAAAGTGAACGTCACATTCAAAAAAGTCTGGAAGAATTATCAAAAAATCGAACATGTATCACCATTGCCCATCGTTTATCTACTATCCGTAATGCGGATGAAATTATCGTTATTAGTGAAAACGGTATGGAAGAACGTGGCAGTCATGAGGAATTAATGGAGAAAAATGGTGTTTATGCGAAATATTATAACCTTCAATTTGAAGGTTTGGATTACGATGAACAGACCAAAGAAGTGATACATACAAAATAACAAAAGAAAAACTAATGACGTGCATTAGTTTTTCTTTTTATCTTCTTCATTTACTTTTGTATGTTCTACCATTGTTAACCATTCACGCAAGGTTTCCACATCTTCCTGATCACGAATGATGCATTCCATTAACATAGTTTCCTGTCCCGAAATATATTGCGCAGAAATACGATAGTATTCCTCTGTTTCTTCAATAAAACCTTTTCCTTTGAAATTCTGATTATCAATATCAAAAGCTTCTTCACATAAAAATGCCTGCGCAAATTCTAAATTTTCTTCAAATATATAGGCATTTGCCTTGATGAGCCATTTCCATCCATCTTCACTTTGTTTGTAAGGTGCCATGAAATGCAAGGTCTGACTTTTTTCATCATAGCCATTTTCACTGCAGCCAGGCACAGGAATACGCCAGTTGCCAAAAGGATAAGACACCATATAGCGACGATATCCTACATCTTCAAGATGCATATCAATACCATGACGGATGATATCTTCTCTATGGATGGCTTCACATAATTCATGATATTCTTTCATAGGAAGTGGCAATGTATCATCTTTTTCATAAGCAGCTTCAATATAATCTATAATCATATTTGCCATCTTATCGCTGTATTCATTCATACTGCTGTATTCAAAGAAGCATTCTTTCCATAGCAAGGATAATGCACAATTACGATAATATCCTGCATGAAAATCCAAATCATTCCAAATAAAGAAACGCTGTGCTAACTCTTCGATATCCAAATTCGTGAAATCTTCTACAGAAATATATCCCATTGGTGTTACCACATAACCATCTTTTCCAATTGGCTGATAGTAATCCATTGGCCAGCTGATCATCAGATTATTTAATTCCTGATGATTATCCTTTACATATCCTGCGATATCCTTTAGCCACTGATAGAAGTATTTATATTTTAAATTTTCAAAGTTTCTTTCTTCATAATATTTTGTTGGATCACTTACTTCAAAAGCAATTGGACTATTCATGATGACTTCATCAAAGAATGAACATACAAATGCATGAAATCCAGGTCCCGCTACATTTGTCTGTGCTACAATACTAACAAAAGTTCCTTCATAGCTGCATTCAATATATCCTTCTGGACAAATATCCATCATCAAGGTTGCATCATAATCTTCGATATGTACTTTCTTTTTTACACATACATCTTTTAAATACTGAGAAAACTGTTCTCTGTCCTTTTCTTTTTCAAGCGCACCTTCTAATACTACTTCAATTGACATTCATCTTACCTCCTCTAAAAAGGGACTGTATGTTCAGTCCCTTTAATCTAGTGCTAATACACGATAACCTTGTTTTGGCTGCGCTGATTCTGCATAATTGCCACTATAATCTGTTTCTGGATTATAGTCATAATCATACATGCGAATCAGTGTTACCTTCATGCTGGTTTTAAGTTTATCTACTGGAATCTTTCCTTCCTTATAGGTTACTTTTAAATCAACATAATAACCTTCTACAGGCTGTGCATTATATTGTAAACCTTGTGCTTCTTCAAAACCACTGATCTGCACATCACTTACTTCAGGTAAACTGTCCTTGCCATATTCATTTACGATCGTAGGATAATTTCCATAATAATAAGCAGTCGCAAAATCTTTAAACTTATTGATATAGGCTGTAGGAATAAATTCTAAACCACCTAAATCACTTTGATCTTTTTTATTGGACAATGTAAAGAAATCAAAAGCAAAGCTGACAGCTACCTGTTTTGCTTCTTCTTGTGTATCCTGATTCTCCAGTGCTGCGCTCAGCTTGTTGTATGCCGTGATTTGTGCATTCGTAGGATTGACTGGTTCCACATAGACATCATTTGCGACCATGGAAACCACAGGCTCTTTTTTATCTTCTTCTTTTTTGCTTTCCTTGTCTGATCCCCCGCTAC
>ENA-OWPJ01000530-OWPJ01000530.1-human-gut-metagenome-genome-assembly--contig:-NODE-530-length-34242-cov-5.07298_pt1 | contig 34242 bp, 42 predicted proteins | sample MGYA00248264_ERZ651846 | MGnify/ENA primary metagenome ERZ651846 (study PRJEB26924, sample SAMEA4378271) | human gut metagenome | biome: human gut; feature: human-associated habitat; material: faeces...
TTTTCATCATAAATATTTGAGAAACCATAGTAATAACTACATCAATTATAACCGCAGCTACTCCAGTTTGCATTCCTTTCATAATAACATTAACTACTATATTATCTCTAAAAGTTAAATAAAATAAAGAAACGATTGAAAGGATGAGTAATGGTGGTAAAACTGTTGCTATTGCTGCAACAGTAGCTCCAATTAATCCACTAAGTCTATACCCAATAATTATAGCTGCATTAACAGCAATTGCTCCAGGGGAAGATTGAGCTATAGCAATCAAATCTAACATTAAACTATCCTTAATCCATTTGTATTCTTTCACAAATTTTTTTCTCATTAGAGGAATAATGACAAATCCTCCTCCAAAAGTACAACTACTTATATAAAAAGTTGATAAAAATAGTTTTTTATAAAACCCTTTTTCCCGACTTATTCTTGACATAAATTTCTCCTTGCATTTATTTTATAATAAACATTATACTACTTGTTATTTTATAAATAAAATATTATAATATTATAATATTTATAGATAAATTCTTATGAATATAAAAAGGAGAAGAAATAATATGACAATACGACATATGAAAATTTTTTTAACAATTTGTGAAGTTAACAGTATAACTTTAGCTGCAAAAAAATTATTTATTGCTCAGCCATCAGTAAGCTATGCTTTAAAAGAATTAGAAGAATTTTATGGTGTTAAATTTTTTGATAGAATATCAAAAAAACTATATATTACAGAAGCAGGAGAACAATTTTTAAATTATTCATTACAAATAATAACTCTATTAGATGAAATGGAAAATAAGATAAAAAATAATGACAATCTAGGTAGTTTAAAGATAGGAGCTAGTATAACTATTGGTAAGCTTTTCTTATCACATTATATAAAAATTTTTAAAAGGCTTTACCCAACAATAAAAATTAGTGTTTGTATAGATAATTCAAGTGTTATAGAAGAAAAAGTTCTTAATAATCATTTAGATCTTGGACTCATTGAAGGAATTATTCATTCAACTAACCTTATAACAGAACCTTTTTTGGAAGATCCATTGGTTTTTATATGTAGCAAAGGTCATCACTTTTTAAAAAAATCTAATATAACTTTAAGTGATTTAATAAAAGAAAGTTTTATATTACGAGAAAAAGGAAGCGGAATTCGAGAAATTTTTGATAGTTTTCTTATGACTAAAGAGGTAACTGTTATTCCTACTTGGGAAAGTATAAGTACAGATGCAATTATTAATGCTGTAAAAAATGATATAGGTATTTCTCTTCTTCCATACTTGATGGTAAAAGAAGAATTGGAAAATAAATCCCTATGTAGTTTAAATATAAAAAATATAAAATTAAAAAGAACCTTTAATATAATTTATCATAAAAATAAATTTATAACACCAACTTTAAAACACTTTATTACCACATGTAAAGACAAAAAATCTAAAATAGAAAAATTATAAGAATTATAATATAATCAAAAATCTATTTTTAAAGAAATATTATCTGTAATTAAGAACTAGATAACCCTTTCAAGAGCCTTGATTTAATTGAGATAGTTGTAAATTTGGTGCCAAAGGACAAAAAAACCGACGCGAGGCCTAAAGTAAAAAGAAGCCCTTGGGAATGGGCTCCTTTTTTACATGTTAATATTACAAATCCTTGAGACAATTAAATTATAAACCTTTAACCAACTTAAAGGTCAAGAGTTTTTTAAAATTAATAAAAAAATTTTAAGAAAGTTACAAGTTTAATTATATCTAAAAATAAGAAATAAAGAAGTTCTGCCTATAAACATGGAATTTATTTTTTATCTAATAAATTATTGAACTAAATAATAACACGAATTTTATAATAAATTTCAGGCATATTATAAATCCACTATATTTTTCAAAGCCATAGTTTTATAACTTGTAAAAAAAGTAGCAACTCTTATTAATACTACTATTTTTACTTAGTTATTAATAAAATTTTTTAAAAGGCTGGTACTACTATGAGTGGACCAGCCTTTTTTATCTACAGATATTTTTATTCAATTAAATTATCTTTTTTATGTGAAATTTTTTTAAAAGTTTCATACAAAAAACCCTCTAAATAGCAACCTAAAAATGTAGTAACAAGAGTAAATGAAAATACTTCTGTCATTCTTACTTTACTTGTATGTCCTTGTTCAAAAAAAACTTTTAGCATAAATCCTATAGCTTCTCCTATTACAAAACTAATGATTACATATTCCAGAAAATATTTTATTTTAAAAGTTTTATCTTTTAGTTTATAAATGAAAAGAATAGTATAAAAAATAATAGACCCATAATATTTCGTTTCAACCATCTTCCCATAAAATGCTAAGAATAAAATACCTAAAATTAGTACAATGACATTAAAGCTTATCCCTAGCCAAAATACAAACATATCAATCTTTTTAAACATAAATTCCCTCCCTAATATTACTATATTATCTATAATATACTATTTCAATAAAAATTTCTACTCTTAAAACAAACTTAATAATTAAAAAATATTTCTTACTTCTTTAAGCTTATGATACAATAAAAATATATTAATTCAGTTTTATATGGAAGAAATATGAACTTTAGGCTAATATTTCATTTTGGAACAGTTTTATTTTCTAGTATATTAGCATTTCTAGGATTATCTTTATTTATAATATCTCTAACTAAATGGAAAATGGATAAGAGTAATAAACTAACTAAAAGAAAAATGCAAATTTCTTTAGTTTTTTTCACACTCATAACAATAACAAATATTACATCAGCAATATATGGAATGCTTTATATAGCTTCTAAATGAAAAGACTACTATTTCTAGTAGTCTTTTTCTTATCTCTCATTTTCTGATTCTTTATCCTTATTTTTAGATTTTGCCCATGGATTTTTCTTTTTTACTTTTTCTGTTTCTTGTTCTTTACTTTTTAGATGTTTATTTTCTCTTTCCCTGAAATCTTTCATCAGTTCCTTTACCTCTTCTTTCATTTCCTTGGTATCTGATAAGATCTCTTCTTTTGTCTTTTTTTCTCCATATAGAACTTCAGACATTTCTGAATATTCATGGGCTCTTTCTTCCAAATCTCTTATATTCCACATTAATCTATGTTCTAATCCTTCTGATACTTTTTCAGTATCTTTCCCAAACTCTAAATCTCCTAAATCTATTCTAATTTCTTTTTTTATACACTCTCCACCGTAATAAATACTAATCTTAGTCTTATCATATCCTGCTATCTCATTTATTTCTCTTTCCATATTTTTTTCTTTATCATGATCCATCATTTCTTTTAAAAGATTATATGCTTTTTCACCTCTTAATGATGTTTCTTCAGCTAGTCCAAAATCATGTTCTGACCAATGAAAAATTACTTGTAGTTTATCTAGTGGCTTTGTTAATGGTTTATTTTCCAATTTATCCTGAAGATTTTTTAGCTGTTCTTTTTCTCTTTCTAGGTAATTGCTGTAGAGAAATTGTGATCCTTTTTCAGCCTCTATACAGGCTCTGAAAAGTTCATGATAATCTTCTTTTAATGCTCCTATCCAACTTTTTAAATAATTACTATGATCCTGGAAGTGTTCTCCTTCTAGTTTTATTCCTAGATCTCCTTGTAGAAAGACTGATCCCAATTCTGCTACAAGCTCTTCTTTTGCATATTCAGGACTTCCAAACATATTACCATTGTCTCTATTAAGTCTACTTTCATGCCCTGTACTATGAATCATTTCATGAAGTGCTGTAGATAAAAAAGATTCATGATCTTTAAAACTTTCCCTTAATGGTAAAACTATTTCATCTTTTGATGGACTGTAGTACGCTTGTTCTTGTCCTACTTCCTTTATTGGACACATAGAAGTAGCTATCATATCTTCTGCTATTTCCAGCACCTGTCCTTTTTCTATTGGAAGTTTTTCTAATTCAGGAATCCCTGCTATTTGTTCAGCATTAAATACTTTAAAATAATTTACTATAGGTTTATCAAGTTCCACTTCCTTTTCTATTTCAATGCCCTTTTCATCTTTTTCTTTTACTGTCTTGGAGAAGATCCATTTTTCACATAAAACTCCTTTTTCTCCTTTTTTAACCTGCCAGCCATTTTCTGCTGCTTGATTATATGTCAGCCATCTTGGATCTTTGTATTCTTTCTTTACTGCTTCCATACTAAGCCTGAACCTGTTTCCTCCCTTATAGTAAACTTCTGAAACTGGATTTTGTGGACGTACTCCCATTTTATCCCACAGTTTTCTAGTTGCCACATATCCCTCTTCCATACTTTTTATAAGTTCACTTACAACTTCTTTTCTATTTTCCATAACTATTTCAAAAGCTGTCTTCTTATTTTTCTCCATCTTCTGCCCCTCCTTCAAGATCTGAAGATGATACTACTTCCCCTTCATCAGCAATTCCATATTCTACAATTATTTTTTTATTTTTCCATTTTTTGTATTCTTCTGCTATTTTTTCAATTTTTTTATTCATTTTTTCCTCCTGGTATATTTTTTGACTTTTTTAGTAAATGTGATATAATTAACTGATTAGAGAGTAAGTAAACTCACAAGACTTAAAATTCTATGGAACTTATACCATGCTGGTTGATTCCATTATATTATCGCGGGGTAGAGCAGTCTGGTAGCTCGTCGGGCTCATAACCCGAAGGTCGTAAGTTCAAGTCTTACCCCCGCCACCAAAACGATTTATCGAAAGACCCTTAGGGGCTTTTTTTTATCTCTCATTTTCTGCTTCTTTATCTTTTCCTTTGCTTTTAGCCCATGGATTTTTCTTTTCTGGGGCTTCTTTTACAGTTTTATTTTCTTGATTATCTATTTCTTTTACTGTTTTTACATCTTTAGAATATTCCATTAAATTTTTTATATTTCCTTCAATATCAATTATATGTTTAGATTCAAGCAAATTTTCCTTATAGTTTTCTATAATTGTATTTCCATTTTCTTCTATAGTTATTTTATGTGCATATTCTTCAGTACTAAAATTTAATGTTTTATTATAAGGAGAATGATAATAAGCACTATAACTGCTATTTGGTAATTCTATATGATCAGGAACATAATCATAACATTTATAACTTGTTAGACTATTTTCTTTATATTCTAAATCTAAAAGTTTTTTCTCTTCTCTATTACTATCAATAGAAAAAATACTTACTTTCCCATCTAGTTTTCCACCCTTAAATTCTGCTTCTGTTCTATATAAGCATTGTTTTGAATATGGATCTCCTATTTCATAATCATTATAAAATCGCCATTTACCTTCTTTCTTTCCATTAACATAACTTCCGCTTTGTTCAAAAAAGTCTTCTACATCTTTTGTTTCTAATATACCTAAATAACCATTTGAAATGAAATTTCTTTCACACCAAAATCCTTCTTTTTCTCCATTTTCATTATATTTTCCTACACCTATAATATCGTTAGCATTTGAATATTGCGTATCTCCTAACAGGTTTCCTTCTTTGTCATAAAAGTTTAAAACAGTATTTGATTTTCCATTTCCTGAAGTGCTTTCATAATCAAATATTATTCCTCCATTTTCCCTATATTGTTTTAAACTATTAAAAAATTCTCTTTCTGTAGTCTTAGAAAACTCTTCACTGTATAAATTATTGCCATTAAATACCTTTATTTCTTTTATTTCAAAATTTTTATCCTTTGTTGTTTCCTCTATTCTCTTATCTATAAGTTTTCCTAAATCATAGTGTTCTTCAGTTATAGAAGTCTTCAATATTCCTGATTCTCTTTCAATTTTTTCATCTCTAATATATTTTAAATTATCTATCCCTTCATATGAACTAAATCTATCTTGCTTTATTTCTCCATTTTTATTAAAATGTTCTTCTCTTATTGTATAATTATCAATTTCATTATAATCATAAGCCTTAGTTGTTATTATTTTTTCTTTACCTATCATTTTTTCTATCTTCTCTGCCCTTAATGTTCCATCTTCATCATATTCATTTTTTACCATTTGTTCCGAATTTTTTATGTCTTTCTTTTCTTTCTTAAAAATATTGCTTATATTATCTAAAAATCCCATTTATTTTTCCTCCTGATTTATTTCTTTGTTCCAACGTCTTTCTCCTGTTTTAATAATTTTTATATCTCTACCTTTTACTAATGAAGTTCTTCCAAATCTGTCAAATTCTATTGTTAATACTACTTCCTTTTCATTCTTATACCAAATAATATTGGGATAGTTGTTTTCTATAGTTATTGTTTCATCTCTTTTAATTTTTATTTTTTTAAAAAATTTTATATCTACACTTGTAAAGCTTGGACAATTATAATATGTATATTCTGTTATATTCTCTTTATCTGTTTGTTTCCAATTTTCTACCATTATAAACTTAGTCATTGGAACTTGAGCTAATACATTTTTTTGCATTTCTCCATTTGAAATCTCTATTATATGTTGATAAGCTGAATTTCTTATATACATTTCTAAGCCTCTATATTCATAAGCTAATAAAGAAAATTCATTTCTTGATAAAAATAGCTTTTTTCTATAAAAAATTTTTTCAAATATTTCTTTAATTTTATCTAAGATTTTCATAGTTATTTCCTTTCATATTTTTTGACTTTTTGGGTAAATATGGTATAATTAAGTTGAAAGACCCTTAGGGGCACTTTAAGTGATTGTATGCTTCATGTTCAGAATATCAGCCCTCAATTTCTGGGGGCTTTTATTCTGCCCTTGAACAAGGCAGAAACACAATCACTTAGAGGAGGTACTATTATGTACATCTATATTCACTCACTTTCAATTCATGGAGGGATTGTAATTACTCTCTTCATTATTGTATGGTGGTGGTATAAGAACAAATAGTAGCCTCAGCCCCTTTGGGGCTTTTTTTAATTCCCACTTAATACTGTATATAGTATTAATATCTTGTGGTCAATCACAAATTAGCACAAGATATTGTATTTATTATTTTTTCTTTTTTTCAGGAAACCCATCTAGTTTTAGATTAGGATATTTCTTTCCATCTTTTTCTGTTATTTCCAGCTTCAGATATCCTTCAAATTTTTTATTTTCTTTTCCAGTAAGTGTAAATACAGCTTTTTTTCCACTTAACAATGATTTTACTTTTGCTTTTGTCATTGTAAGTTCATCAGAAAATCTCTTAGTTTTTTTCCATAGCTTAAAGTCACAATTTTTGTAGTCACTACAGTAAAAGTTTTTTTCTCCTTCATAAACTGGTTTTTTACATACAGGACACTCTCCAAGTGCTTCTTTTAACTCATTTCTATCTATTTTTTCAAGTTCTATATCTTTAGATATTATTCCTTTTAATTCTTCTGCTGTCATATCTATAGCTTCTTCTACTTTGGCTTCTCCTTTATATATCTTTTTAAGTATTTTTGAAAATTCTACTGTTTTGTCAGCATATAAATTAATTTCTAACTTATCTAAGTTTTCTATTAATTTCTCTCCAAGTACTTCTATTGAATAATTAGAAGCTTTTTGTGATATATATTCTCTTTTTTTACAAGTTTCAATAATTCCTGTACGAGTTGCTTCTGTTCCTATTTCAATTCCTTCTAATAGAGCCTTATACTCTTCATCTTCTGATGTATCTTCCTTTCTAAATGGATTTTTAAGGTAATTTGATAGTTCTTCTTCAGTTACTTTCTTCTTAGGCTGTGTCTGTTTTTCTTTTGTCTTAAAATCTACTTTATATTCTTCTCCTTTTGTAAAATCAGGAAGGGAATCTTTAAATTCTTTAGGTTCATATTTATAAAATCCCTCATTTATTACTGTTTCTGCTGAAAGTTTGAAAAGGCTTTCAGGATCTTTGTTATTTTTTAATTCTACAGTTACTTTTTTAGTAATTGTTTTTTCATTTAGGAAGTTAGCAATAAATCTGTTTCTAATAGCTTCATATACTATCTTCTCATTTCCTTCCAGGTTAGAAGGTTTTTTTACTGTAGGGATAATTGCACTATGACTTTCTATCTTACTGTTATCAAATATTTTCTTACTATCTTTAAAAATTAATGGATATTCATTATAAGCCTCTATAAGCTCTTTTACCTTATCCTTTTCATTCTCTGCTAAATACTCTGTATTAGTCCTTGGATAAGTCACATATCCAGCCTCATACAGTCCTTGAATGATTTTTAATGAACTGGCAAAAGATAACTTATAGTTTTTTGATAAAAATGATTGCAACTTTGATAAGGAAAATAATTTCCCTGGAGTTTTTTCTATTTCTTTCTTTTCTATTTTTTCTACTTTTACCTTTCCACTATTCCATAAAGCTGTTATTTCATCAGCTTTAGCTTTATTATGTTTTCTGCTGTCTGATAATGTAAGCTGTAGCTCATCTTTTTCTAATATTCCTTCAGACTGATAATATTTTTCAGGTTTGAAGTTTTTAATTTCATTATCTCTATCATAGATAAATTTAACTATTGGAATTAATACTCTCCCTGCATTAAATGAATGCCCTGTTTTTACACTTATTAAAACTGTTAAATTTATACCAAATAACCAATCCATACAAGTTCTTCCAAGTCCTTCATTATATAGATTTTTATATTTATTATTATCTTCCAGGTTATTTAGCTGTTTTCTTATTGTCTGTTCAGTTTGTTCAGGAAGCCACAGCCTCTTAACAGGCTTTTTTGACCCTGTATTTAGGACAATATTATCTATTATCACTTGGTAGGGTAGGCACCCAGCGCCTTTTTTTTGTTACCAAAATAGGTTTCTGTGAGCCCCCCTCCGAACCGGACTTACACCTTTCAATGTATCCGGCTCTCCAGCCATTCCTAAGTTTTCTTTTTCCATTCTTAATTTATTTTTAAACTTTTAGTCATTTTTCCTTGATGAATTTTTCTATGACATTTTTTACACACTACTAACGTTTTTCTGTTAATTGCAACCATTTTTAATACCCATTCAGGCATTACTTTTCCGCGCTTAGAATATTTTTGCTTGATATCTTTTAGTTTCCTTATGTGATGAATCTCAAATTCATCTTGTTTATTTGAAGCATATCCACATAGTTCACATTTATTTGCATTGTATCTGTCTAAAATTTGATATCTTGGAAGATATGTAATACCAACAACTCCATTTTTTTCTTTTCCTGAATATGGAATGTCTATTTTACATAAAGGTTCATTAAAGTAAGTTCTGGTTTTAGTTCCTTCAGCTGTTTCATAGGTAACACCTAATATTTTACGTGTTCCTGTACCTAAACGACGTTCAACACTTACACCATATTTATTAAGAACTTGCTTTATTGATATTTGTTCTTTTCTTGCAATGGTTTTTAGAAGACTTGTATAGTGATAATTTTTAAATCTATCTACTTTCTTACTGACATCTGTAGCTAGCCTGTAATAGTTGTAAAGTCCTCTAATTTCTGCGTTGTAAGTTGTCAAGGTATTGAGAATAGGATCATCTATCCTTTCAGGAACATGTATAGGAATACCATTTTTCATAAATTTCTTTAATTTCATGTTAATAACATCAGTCGGAACTAACAATTTTAGTCCCCCATTAATTGCGCGCTTCTTCTGTCCATTTTTACTTCTTGTAACTACAGTATTATTATGCGCTTTCTGAATTTCATATCCTAAAAATCTAACTTTTTCTGATGTAATATGAGTTATGAGAGTTTTTTCTTCACTAAGTTCTAAATTTAATCTTGTTTTTAGAAATTCACTGATTGCTTTTTTTATTGTTGCTGCTAGTTCTTTTTTTCCATCAATCAGAACAAGAAAATCATCTGCATAACGAACATAATTAACTCTTGTAAATTCAGGATCCATTGGGTCTACAGATGGAATCTTTCTCATTTCAGTTAAAATTTCATCTGCTGTTTTGTAATCTCCTTTATTTTTAGCTTCCCATCTTTGCCAGCTAAATCTTCTATATATTGGGTTGCTCCTTTTTTTACTTTTCTTACTACTTTTTTCTTTACATATTTCTTCCATAAATGTATCAAATTCATTAAGATAAATATTGGCAAGTATTGGACTTATCAAGCCACCTTGTGGTGTCCCTGTTAAACTATTATGAACTTTATGAAATTCAAAATATCCTGCTTTTAAAAACCTTTGAATTAATTCAATGATTCTTCCATCTTTAATTTTTTTCTTAAGAATATTAAGCATGATTTCATGGTCTATATTATCAAAAAAACTTTTTATATCACCCTCTATTACCCATGTTATTCCACTTCCTTTTTGTTTAACTTGAACTAAAGCAGTATGACAGCTTCTTTCAGGTCTAAAGCCATGTGATGATTCTTTAAACATTGGTTCATAGATTGCCTCCAATATCATTCTTAAAACTTCTTGAACAAGTTTATCTTCAAAAGATGGTATTCCTAATGGACGTAATTTCCCACTCTTTTTTGGAATATATACTCTACGTGATGGTTTAGGGTAGTAGGCTTCATCTTTAAGTTTTGCTATTACTTTATTTATTAAATTAATGTTAAAACCATCTATAGTTTTTCCATCAATTCCAAATGTCATATTTCCTTCTTTTGCATATAACCTGCTATATGCAAGCATAAAAAAATCAGTATTGAAAAAATTTCTATATAGTCTGTCAAAGACAAACTCTTTTGATTGAATGGATTTTTTCCTTAGTACTGTCAATACTATTTCAGCTTTCTGCATTGCGCATACCTCCATTTAATTGTCAGTTGAATGACCTGCTTTCCTTCGCCATGTAGTAGGTGTTACCTACCTCAAACTACTACGAAAGCTCCGTAGTCTTGCCGAATTTTCAAGATTCTTTAATCTATAGCCTGTATATTATTGGCATTTCGGTTTAGACTATCCCCATTTAAACTACAATACATAATTTTATAGCGACTTAGGTTCCCGTTCGTTTCCTTTACGTATCTCTGATACGCTGAGAGAAGATAGAGAGTGAATCCTATGAGGGGCATTTATGATTCAATCTTCTCTATGTATGTATCCAACCAGTTTTCATACATCCCGACCGTTAGAGCAAGGAAGCTGGGTTTAAGGCAGTTTAGCTTTGACCATATCGCTACTTGGTTTTGCACATCTATCTGTTCACTGGTTTACCAAACAACGTGCTTTTCCGACATGCTATGTTCCCTTTTGACATTTCTATCTCCGGTAAGTCGGCTAACCATTAAGATTTCTCTCTAATCTAAAGCCTCTTTGGAGGCAATGTATTGAAGCTCTTATGGGCGCACCCCCTCTCTATCAGCATCCCCACAATTAATAATGGTTTCAACATCTTTTCTGTCAACAAGTTCTTTTATTATTTTAAATTGTTTATCTACCCCATCATCAGATTTAAGTTTATATTCAAATGATTCAGGAATAAATGGAAGAGGAATCTCTCTCCAATTCTTTATACCTGTATAATCCTCTACAGATTTAAGATTTAAAAGATGTCCAAATCCCCAAGTAATTAGGTACTCACCAGCTTCTATATATCCATCTTTATTTTTTCCTCCACCTATAGCTCCAGCTACATTTCTTGCTAAACTTGGTTTTTCTGCTATTATTAATTTCATTTCATTCTCTCCTTTTTATTGATATCTATAATATTAAGCTTCAGCTTCTAAATTTGTTAAGTTATAATAAGCGTTCCTTAAGTAATTCTAAATCCCTTTTTGTTAGCATTAATGCCTCTTCTATTCCTACACATTTTAAAAATATTTTTTCTCCTTCTTTTACTTTTAATTCATCTTTTTCTAAAATATCATCAAATTTTATTGAATAAGGCTCATAATTCTCAAAGATACTTTCATAACTTTCTTTTTTCTTTTTAATTTTCTTTTGTGGATTTAATATTGCAGTTTTATACTTCATATAGTCCTGCCATCTAATTGTTTGGTAGGGTAAAGAGTGTATATTTTTAATAACTTCAATTATTACCTCTCCTTCTTTTCTTGTAAAATAGGCTTCTATATCCACCCACTTATTATTTAAATACTCTTGCTTATCTACTATTGTTTCAAATAAAATCATAATAGGATAATTCTTTATTTCTAAAAATGATCTTATCAATAATTTATAAGCCACAATTTCACAATCTTCCTTTTCTTCACTACATAGAGATTTAATAGGAATATTGTATGCTTTTGAAATTCTGTCCATAAGTGAAAGAGTTGGATGTAATTTCAATTCTTCATATTTATAAAGCTCTACCATTGGAATTCCAATTAGATTTCCTGCCTTTTCTAAAGATAAATTCTTATCTACTCTTAGTTGCTTAATTTTCTTTGAAAAAAATATTTCTATTTTACTACAGTTTTCCATTATTCCTCCTGATTTTTTATTTCAATTATAGTCCCTTGTAATGCTCCTGAATGACTATATTTAAAGCAAAATCCTATCAACTTCTCTTCTGCTATTTTTATATTTCTATATATTTTTGCTTTCTTTATATCTGTTGTACAGCCCCCTTCAGTTAAATAAAGTTTTTTTTTGTTACTAGTAACTACTATCTCTACTACATATTTTTTCATATCTTCTTCATTTTCTTTATCTTCCTCTATGGGATAAGTTGTATAAGAACATGATTGTGTTCCAAGTGTGTTGTCTATATTATCAAAGTTGCTTATATTTTCACTTAAAATCTTATAAAATTCTTCTTTTGTTATCTCTTTTGGCTCTGCACAAATACAGCTATTGTCAGTGTAGATATCTTTACCATAACTAGATATTTCATATTCCAATCTATAATTCCATTGTTTCAAAATTTCTTCATTTTTTATTTCAAATTTGACATATCCTGCATGATTTTTATCAAAAGAACATTTGAGAAAATCAGACATATAGTAATCTTCAATTTCTGCATATTCTGAAATAGATTGAACTCCTTTCCCTATAGATTGATCTTTATCTGTAAAAGCAATCTCTAAACCACTTTTTATATCAAATAACTTGTATTGTATATCTAAAGTAACTCCACCTAAAACTTCATTCCCCATCTTTATACCTGGGTGTGCTAAAAAAACTCTGTCATATCCTAATCTATACTTTTTCATTTATTACGCTCCTTATTCTGATACTTCATATGTCTTAAACGTAGACATTTCAACTGGCTTATTAGCTTCATTATCAAAAATATCAAGATTTTCTTTGATTATATTTAAGAATTCTTTTTTTGTTATATTTATATTTTCTACATATGGATACCCTTCCTTATCACATTTACCATTTAGTACATTCACTTGATAAAAATTATCATCTTCTTTATATTTTATTATGTATCCTAAATCTCTTAATAATTCAAAATTGCTATATCCTATTTGCAGATATTCAGGATTATCTCTATAAAAAACGCCTTCCATAAAATCAGGTATATATAGTTCTTTTCCATCAATTTTTCCAATAGGATAATCTACATTTGGTTCAGAAAAAAAAATTTCTTCTCCAGTTTTTAAGGAAATTACTTCATATATAGCCATACTTTTTAAAGCTATAATTTTTCCATATTTTTTGTTATCTATAATATTGTTTACAGACAATAAATTACTATACCCTAATCTATATATTTTCTTCATTCTTTTCCTCCCATTTAACAGGTTCTAAAAGTAATTTTTTCCTAAGTATATCTGCCTTTACAATATTTCCTTTTTCTATTTTTATATTTTGAAATATATCCTGAAGAGTTATTCCCATAATTATATTTTCTACAATAGACTCATCTATTAATTCTCCTTTATATTGATTCCATTCTGATCTGTCTTCATAAAAATCAATATGTACAAAATCATCAAACTTTCCAAAATACTCTTTCATTTTATCTTTTTCTAAAGTTGTATACTCATAATCCATAGTAGAAAGATAATAGAATTTTGATTTTTCATCTTTTTTAAACTCTAAATTATAAAACATATGAGCTTCATAATAATTCTTATTTTCACTTTTAGTATCATATGATAGTTTCCACTCAACATATACTTTTTTTATCTCTTGAAGTTCTTCAAATGTATCAAATATTAATGGTATTCCATGTAATGCTTTTCTTCCTTCTCTTTTAGAAATTAAGCTATAGCTTTTATTTGGAAAAGGCTTTAAAATTCTTAAACTTAATGGAATTTCAACCTCATTATTTTTAAATACTTGAACTTTTCCCTTTAAATAATTATTAACATATCTAAAATAAAATTTATTTTCTAACCACAAAATATATTTATATTCATAATTCAATCCTGGATATATTTTTTCTAACTCTTTATTTATCTCTGTTTTAAAAAAATTGGAAATTCTAATTAGTGATTCTATCATTGTCATTTTATCTTTCTCCCTTAAACTGTACTTGTTTTCTTATATTCTTCATAAAATTCTTTGAGAGTATATCCTGTCTTTTTACAATATTGTGTTCCTCCTGTAAAGCCTTCAGGATATTTATCATCATATATTTCATAATCAGCTTCCATAAAATCATAAATTTTATAGTGAAAATTATCTCTAATTAAGATAATATATGGTATATCTAAATTACCATCATACCTCATAGAAAAGATTGGATCTTCTATATATTTATTATTTTCATCTCTTATAAGTTTTAATGGAACTTTCATTGATATAGCCCATAAATTATTTTTTCCTACTCGCCATTCTGTTTCATGATAAAACTCTTCACTTTGAATAAACATAAGAAATTCATCATAAACTTCATCTTCTGGTTTTTTTATATATTTTTCTATTACTCTTTTATCAGGGAAAGTATGCAAGTGTCTTTCCATAACTATATAATATTTCCCATCTCTTTTTACTATCGTTCCTTTGTCCATTTCATATGTATTAAGCTTTTTAATTATTGATATAGTTTCTTCCATTTATTCTCCTTTGCTTGTATTCAGATTCTTTCTTATCAACTTTCTAATATCTTCAGCTCCCAAAATCTCTTTATCTTCAAAAATTGTATTTCCATTTTCATCAATAACTCTTACCATAAAACCAAATTCATTAAATTCCAGTTTTAAAAGAACTTTTTTATTCTTATCTAAAAACTTTATAAATCTAGGAAAATTATTATTTTGAAATTTACTAATATCTTTTATGTTTTTATCCATAATTATTTCAATATATGAAATTTCTTGAAGTTTTAAAAAATATTTCGTCATTTCCATAAAATTTGCTGTTCTATCTTCAAAAATATAAATTGATTTCCAAATATTAAATTGACTTGAACGTAATTCTTTTTCTTTACCACCTGTTGAGTAACTTACTATATGCTGATTATGCCTGTTGTTAATGTGGATAATATAATCCTCATCTAAAATAATATTTTTTTCATATATGAAATTCTCATATTCTTCAGGACTTAATAAAATTTCTTTTGTTCCAAAACTATTTTTTAATAAGAAACTTATGAATTTAGGTAGAATTATTTCTTGATTACTATAATTCTTTCTTTTCTTGAAAATAATCCATAACATTAAACCAAAAATTAATATAATTATCATATGAAATTTAATTAAATAAAGTAGCAATTTATCCAAAATATCTATTTGATTATCTAAAAATATGCACAATCTTAAACTCCCACTCATAACAAAACATGCTAATGCTAATCCTCCAAATATAATAGTTCCAAATTGGCATGTATCTATTAAAAAAATGTATTTTTTCTTCTTTGTAAATAAAAAATATAATCCAAAATATAAAAGTAAAAAAATTAAAAATACTATTCCCATTATTATTCCAAACCTAAAATATGTTATTATATTTTTTTTGAAAACATCATTTCTTGTCACATTAAGAATCTCTATTATTGACATCTTTCCTCCTTTCCTATTCCTAATTCATATGCTTTCTTTATTATTTACTACATTACTTACGTCTAGTAATAAAATATACTATAATATATAAAATATTATAAGCAAAGAAATAAGGTACATAATATACAGTTGGAAGATATTCTTTAAATAATAAACGAAGAATTACGTTCATTACTAACATTATAACCAGCCCATAGTACAATTTTAAAAATTTCTCTCTTTTCATTACTTTTCTCCCTGTCCTGCTATTTTATTCCTCTAGCAAGTATTTTTTTGCTCTTCTTTCAAGTTCAAGCATTGCTCTATTAAATTTTCCAAAATCTTCTTTGTTCATTATTTCTTCAAATGAAATATTTCCATCATCATCTGTATACAACAATTTCAAAGTCACTTCTTCTCTATCTTTTTTAACTTTGTAATTTGATATTCTCTTCATATCTCTTTCAATTTTTTTCTCATCTATATTATCTATTATTTGCCTGGCAAGCATTATTTTTACGCCTAAATATTCTAATTCTTTTGACGTCTTTTTAAATTCTTTAAAATCAGCTTCAGAAATATTATTTTTTATATACAGATAATCTTTCATTCCTAAAGTTCCATAGTTAAATAAAGGAATAAAATAAAAAGTTGCTGTTATAATAAAAACTAAAAGTGTTACTAAAGGAGCAAGCTCCATATTAAATTTTCCTCTACTAACAAAATATAGACATATTGCTGTAACCCCTATAACGGGAAATAATATTTGAAATAATATTTCTAAATACATCTTTTCCTCCTATTTTTTATTCATATTAAATTTTATTTTAAAATTTCTTCCCTAATTATATTCGGACATGTTTCAATAAATTATTTAAAATAATTTTCACTAAAACAAGTCTTTAATATGCTGTTTTATCAACGCTTTTTCTTTTCTATATTGTATTTTATTCTCTCCTTTAAAATTAATTTCATGTATACTTCTTTAAGCAGTTCAAAATATCTTTTCTGATTATCTCCATATGGTGCATTAAGATCTCTTTTATATTTTTCTTCTGCTTCATCATAGAGTTCAAACAACTCTACTTCATTTAAGTTGTTATATGCCTCTTTTACTGCTTTATCTAGTTCTTTATCTTCTATAGTATTTTTTTCTTCTGTAAGGGAAGCAGCAGCCCTTACAGAATTTTCTTTTTTTATTTCATTTTTTATATTTTTTAGTTCTCTATAAAACTTAAAAATATCAGTAAATATTTTAAATTTATCTTCAGTTTTTAAATAGAATAGGTAATTTCTTTGAATAAGATTAGAAACTATCTTACTTATCTCTTCTTCGCTAATATCAAGTTTTTGAGATAAGTATTTATATCCAGCATAAACATAACCAGTATTAACACTTAATTTATCTAAAGATGTATAAACTTTTAATTCTTCATAATTTAAGTTTTTTATAATTTCAAAAAAATCTCTCTTTCTCTTCATTTTCTGCTTCCTTTGGATAACTTCATTTCGACTATAATTTTTTTATATCTTATTTTGATTGCTACTACTGAAAGTCTTCTCTTATTATATTTAAGTTTAAATCCCATTTTGTTTATGTTGAACTTTTCCCCTTTAACTATTGTTTTTTCGATAATTTTTAAACTTTTTTCAAAATAAGGGAAAGATTTTAATACATTTTTTTTATTGTATAATCTCTTTTTATTTCTATTTATTTTCATCAATTACTCCTTAACACTAACTTTTTCATATCTTTTTAAATTTTCTTCAAATTTTTGATTATAAATTGTATCCACCAACTTTTTTTTGCCTTTTTTAGGCAAGCAATTAACAATATTTTCAAATTCTTTTTTTTCTTCTTCTTTCATTTTTTCCCTCAAAAAAAATGTGAAAAATTATTATAATGATTATTATAAAAAATAAAAATATTAACAAACCTATCATTGCTAATGTCATTTTATAAAAGAATTCGGACATTTTTCCCCTCCACCTATTCAAAAGACTTATAATTCTGAAACATATTAAGTTCCTTTTGATTTTTTTGACTTTTTGTAAATTTATGTTATAATTAAGTTGTAAGACCCTTTGGGCAACTTATAATGTGTGTATAAAGCGATGACATAGGCTCTCACTCCGTGAGAGCTTATTTCATACTCAGGAGTTAGTCGCTTTTCTCATGAGTAGTAGAACACACATTATAAGGAGGTAAGCTATGATTAAATTTGAGTTTAATTTTAGCAATAATTTAATCGAGGGAGGGACTTTAATCGCGATTCTCTTGATTATCTTCATTGCTCTTATTATTATCTTGTTTATCTAGCTAAACCTCGCCCTTTGGGGCTTTTTTTATTTTATGGGAGCACCCATACCCCACTTGGTGCCAGATAAAATAACAGCATACTAAACTGTCATTTTTTCTGTCCCCTTCATCTTTTCCAATCATATTTACCACTATCTTCAAAAACAACATCTTCTATGAGATACTTTTCATCTTCAGTTTTCTTTAATATAAATACAGGCAGCTCTTCATTCAACTGCTCATCTCCTGAATCAACATCAGCCTCTATAATTTCTTTTCCCTCATGAAATGATGTTATTATTCTATTTAGTTCTCTATATGAAAATGTTTTACCTTTATAAAAATTCCTGAATCGTTGTTTTTTGTCTTCCTGATTATTATTTTTTTTAGTTGTTTCTTTAAAAAAAAATCCCCTTAGTGAGCCACTAGGAAGTAGCCCATGTTTTTCTCCCTGAACACATATTATTCTAATTAATGCATAAATTATCATTACTCCTGCTATTAATAGTCCTGTTTTATCTGTCATTTTTTTCCTCTTTCATTTCCTGTTTTTCTTCATATTCAGAAATTTTTGGATCTAACTCGCCATTATTCTTCTCATCAGTTCCATATATAATAAGAAGTACACTAATTACAGTTAAAATATTTACTACTGTAAAAATAATTTTCCACACAAGATCAAAATTAAATGTATCAGGTGGTAAACTTCTTTCTAAATAATAAAGAAGTATATAGTTACTCATATTTATAAACAAATTAAAAAGTATTGCTTTAAATATTCTAAGGCTCTTTATCATTAATTATTTTCCCTCCTCTTTATCCATTAAACTTGAAATTTTTTCATCTATTGCTTTCTTTTTTTCATCACAATTATTTTCATATTCTTCTAGTTTTTTCTTAAAAACTGCTTGATAAAATGCTTCTTTTTCATCTAGGTTTTTTAATTTAGATAAATCTTTTTTAAATTTCTTAAATTCTTCCTTTGTCATTAATTTTTCTAGCATTTCAATATTTCCTATACTATGTCTCTTCCAATATTGAATTATCACGAATAGCATAGGAAATAAAAGTATTAAATATATCATTCTTTCTCCTTTATTTCTTAAAACATTATTTTAAATCCAACTGTCCCTACATTTTCATAATTAGAAGCACTTAAAGATTTCCTTACTTCATAGCCTCCATATACTTCCAGGACTTCTTTATATTTAACTGACACTTCTATTCCTGCTTTCATATTGTCTTTAAAATCATCTTTCTTTATGTCATAAGTCTTATATTTTCTCTTTTCCATAAATTCATGATTGTATCCAGTTTTTGCTTTCACATCTACTTTTACTTCATCTGCAAGAAATACTTCAGTTACTGCTTCAACTCCTAATCCTGCATTTATACTGTCATTATTTTCTTTCTTTTTTTCAATTCCAGTATCTATCTTTCCTTGAATTCTTTTCATATCCCCCTCAAAATATAATCTTGGTGTAAAATAATTCAGATCTGAATTAAGTTCTTTAGTATACTTCCCATAAAATCCTATAAACTTTGTTTTAAATGAAACATCTGAATTGTCTTCATCTGAAGCTCCTAAATATAGTGTTGTAAATACTTCAGATCCATCTTGATCTTTCTGATTATAAAAGAAATTTGCCTGGTAGAAGTTCCCAGCAAGATTTATTCCTTTATATTTATCTTTTAACTTTGAATAGTTAAAAGATATTCCCAACCTTTCATCATCATAAATAGTTGTTCCAAAAAGTAAATTAAAACTGTCTATGTCACTTTTATTAATTCCTACTCTGTTATAGCCTACTTTAAATAAATTTTCTCTATCTATATTGTCTTTTTCAAGTTCTCTATTTAAGAAGCTGTTATTTGTTTCTATCAAAGTATATTTTTCTAATAATTCTATTCCCCTCTGTTCTTTGTCTGATAACTGTCTTGTTAAATAATTTGCCTCTATCTCTATTCCTTTTAGTCCTGGTTCTATCTCTGCCATTTCTGTAGTATATAGTGGTATATCTGAATACGATGTTGTTACTGCTGTTAAAAATGCTAATATCATTAATTTTTTCATAAATTTCTCCCTATTTATTTTTCTCTATATATAAAATCCTCACTGTAACTTCTTTATTTGTAAAAACATAAGACTTATAAACTATGTTTTCATCTTTAAGAGCTGCTATTTCCTTAACTGCTTCTTTAGAAGCTTTTCCGTATTGAGTAATAGTTGCTAAAACTCCACAAACTAAGTCTTTGTTTTTGTGAGCTTCTATAAGTTTTTCTCTTCTGTCTACTATTACAATCTCATTTGTTACTTTATTTTCTAATTCTTCTAATTCTCTCTTTATAGTTCCTGTAGCAGCTGCTCCAACCATTACTGAAGTTGATATATCTGAATATGTTGTTGTTACTGCTACTAAAAATGCTAATATCATTAATTTTTTCATAAATCTCTCCCTTAAAATTCCCATACTAACTCTGCTTTCTTTAGTATGAGTTCCCTTTTTATTACTCCATAGTATCTACTATCAAATGATGTTGGGTGTGTTCCAAAGACAAAGTATTCATCTTTTTCTAAGGTTTTGCTCTTCATTATTGGAAGTGGTAATCCCTTGCTGTCTTTTTCTCTTATTTTCCCTAGCCAGAACTCCTGATTGTTAATATAAACAGTTTTATCTCTTACCTCTACATTATCTCCCTCAACTGCTGTAACTCGTTTTAAAAGGGTATTTACATTATCAGGAAGGTATTTTCTTTCTCTTATGTACTTCTCTGCTTCAGGTGGAAAAGAAAACATTACTATATCTCCTTTATCTATCTTTTTATCCTTAGTTTCATAGAGCTTATATATCCCCATTGGTAAGGAAGCAGATATATTTATCACATATCTGCCTCTGCACCAGTAAGCTCCTAATACTACACTTATCCCTAAGAATAGAGAAAAGATTAAAAATCCTTTTATAAAATTTCTTTGTATTCTTGCCATAATCTGTTAAATTCCTCTAAATTGTTTCCTGTTAATGCTTGAAGCTCCTTGCATTTTTCCTGATCTTCTGGAGAAGAAGCTCCAACATATGCAAGTTCTAATGGGGATAAATTAAGCTGGAATAATCTTTTTCCTGATACTGAAGTATAGAAATAGTCCTTCTTAATTTCTGCTGATGAAATGATTTCTATTTCTCTCTCATTAAGTCCAAAACTTCTATACATACCTTTGAACTGTTCTGATTTTGCTTCTGCATATGGTAGATATATTTTTGTAGGACATGAAGCTAGTATTATATCTTTTAAAGGGGAAGTTGCTATTTCAGAAAGTCCTTGTGTTGCAAAAATTACTGATACATTCTTTTTTCTTAATGTTCTTATCCATGTTTCATATTTAGCTCCAAATCTTTCTAAGAAAAATTTAAATTCATCTAATACCAGTATTCCAGGAGTTCCATCAAAGAACTTTTCTTCCAAAATATGAGTTATATATTGAAATATTGGAAAACAAGCTGATTTTGATTCCATTAGCTTATCCATTTCAAAGACCTGCCAAGAAAACTCTGTTGTTAAATCATCTTTGTTTCCATCAAAGTATCTCCCTAAAGATCCATCTTTTGTAAATTGAACTATTCCTGATCTAAGTTGTGTTTCTTGTACCTGTAAACTAAATGCTGTCATAGTTCTTTTATCTTTTGGAAGTCCTGCAAGAGATTTTAGTGCTTCATCAATCTTATTTTTTTGCTCTGATGTAAGTTGTATATTCTCCTGTTCATAAATAGATATCAACCATTCATAAGCCCATGCTCTTTCCTCTGGATTATCAACATTTGCAAGTGGTTGAAATGAAAGTACATCTTTTCCTAAGTCATAAAACTTTCCTCCTACTGCTGCTGTTAAAACTCTTGATGATCCTCCTTTATCAAATACTATTACTTTACTATTTTTATACTTTTTCCAATTTGCAATTAAGGTACACAGAAGAACAGATTTTCCCCCTCCAGTCTGTCCAAATACTGCTGTATGTCCTACATCTCCTTGATGTAGATTTAATCTGAATGGTGTTGTTTCCTCTGATGTACAAAATAGAAGAGGTGGTGCATTAAGTCTTTTATTCCAATTTGCTCCTGCCCATATAGTTGAAAGTGGAAGTAGATCTGCTAGTGTCATAGTATTTACTAAAGGCTTTCTTACATTATGTTCTGTATCTCCTGGCATAGATCCAAGCCAGGCTTCTAATGTATTTATACTTTCTTTTACTCCTGTAAATCCTAAATTCTGTATCATAGCAACAATTTTAGCTGTCTGCTCTTCCAATTCTTTCTGATTTTTATTTTTCATAATTATTGTAAAAGTATAATAACCACCTGCTACTGCCTCACTTTGAAGATCATAAGCCATGTTTTCAGCTTCTTCCTGTCTATCTTCAACTTCATAGTTTGTCTGTGTATCTTCTTCTGTAATTTTGTCTTCTACGGCTTGCATAAGACCTTTTCTGTTAGTTCCCCATTTTCTTTTATACCCTTCAGCTATTTTGATAGCTTCTTCTCTATTTAAGAAAATAAATCTGCTAGTCCATCTATATTCATATCCAAGATGATTAAGTTCATCAAAGAAGCAAGGACAAGTATGTGTAGGAAAACCAAGAACAGATACAGCTCCTAAATATTCATCTCCAACTTTAGGGACTAGCCCAGGAACTACTGGAGTATCTGATAAATAACTATCAAGATATATTCCTCCAGGCATAGGTTCTATAACTTGCTCATCATTCATTGAAAAACATGAATGTAAATATGTTAAAGTTTCTTTATCATTCAGCTTCTTTATATCTGATAGACAGTTTTTAAGCATAAGAAAATATTCTTCTGTCATTTTTTTAAATTGTTCAAGTTCATTTAACTTATTTTCCTCTTCCTGAATCTCTTTTTCTATAAGTTTATCTTTTATTTTTGCTACATTATCAGCAGGTGGAAGGTATGAAAAAGTAAAATAATATTCAGTTTCATAAAACTTTCCTGAATTAAAAGCTCCTGCTCTTACATCTTCAAATTTCTGTAGTATATCTTCATTAAACTTGCTTTTAATATGTGGCTTTACTTTCCTTCTTTTAGCTTCTATATGAAGATTCCACCTTCCATCAAGCCGTCTTAATATATTATTGATTCTTCCTCTCATTTGAACAAGTTCATATACTGTAGAACTTCCTAAATCATGCCCTTCTATCTTATAAGTTCTCTGAAAACTCCCATCTTTATTAAGAATTATTCCATCTTCAATAAGATTAGCCCATTTTAGATAAAAGGATAAAGAATCTTTTTCTTTGTAGTTGTACTCTCTTTCTGTCTTTAAAAACCAGAATATAAATACAACTAATCCTCCTATAATTAAAAAATTCATTTTACCCCCAAAATTAATAGTTTATATATTTCTTAAAAGAAAATCTTACTATAGTTTCTAATATCTTTGGATCAAATTTAGGTACAAACTTAACTACCAGTACCATTATTAAATAAAGGATAAAGAAAACTATTGTTAATACTAAATTTTTCATTGATAAACCAGTAAATGCCATAACTCCTATAAAGAATACTGCCATTGATCTAGGAAGACCAAAAAGCATTATTTCCTTTGTAAATACTTGATATACTGGTATATAGAAGTTTTCATCTGCTTCTGTATATCTATCTTCCATCTACCCACCTCTTTTAAATTTAAAATCTAATATATATTTACCATTAACATAATCTTTCACTTCTGCTATGCTGTCTAAAACTCTTTTATTATCCTCTATCTTCATAGTGATAACTACATTTATTACCCTTGCTATAAGATCTGATAATGGATTGCTTTTTTCATATAAAATATATGTTTCAAGCTTACTTAATCCCCCATAACAATCATTTGCATGAATGGTACATAGCCCTCCTTCATGTCCAGAGTTGAAAGCATTTAGTAAATCAAATGCTTCTGCACCTCTTACTTCCCCCATGATAATTCTGTCAGGCGACCATCTCATAGCTCTTTTTAATGCTTGTTGTGGAGAATATATTCCTTGAATTGTTAGTACAAATGTATTATCATCATTCGTCGATTGTAATTCTCTTACTTCCTCAATAAAATACAATCTCTCATTTTGCATATTATCAATAACAGCATTTGCAAAAGTTGTTTTTCCTGTATCTGTTCCTCCTACTATAAGAATATTTCTTTTATTTTTTACATAACTTACAATCAAGTCTTTTTCTTTTTCTGTAAAAGCTCCTTGTTTTACATAATCATCTAACTTTAGAACTTTAAGAATCTTTTTTCTTATAGTAAAGCAAGGGTTCTCAACAATAATAGGTATCATAGCTTCAAATCTTGAATTTGTAAGTGGCAGATTAGTTGAGATTCCAGGATTTAATTCATTTACTACTATTCCATCAAGAGCTGCTAAAGTATTAATTATATTTCTTGCTATACCTGGATCTGAAATTTTCCCTGTAAAAATTTTTCCTTGTCCTAAAACTTTTATGTAGATTTTATTATCAGGATTTACCATTATTTCAGTTACAGTATCATCTTTTAAATATTCTAAAATTCCAAGTTTTTCTAAGCCATGTTCCAATATTGCTTTAGCCTCTAATATGTTATTACTTTCCATTTTCTTCTTCTGCCTCCAGATTTATTATATTAAAGCAAATACCATCAACTACAGGTGAAATAAGAGCTTCAAATCTGGCATTTTTAAAAGGTAAACTTGTTGACATCATAGGATTCAATTCATTTACAACTGTTCCATCAAGAGCAGCAAGAGTATTGATTATATTCATTGCTATAACTGGATCTGAATATTTTTCTGTAAAAGATATTCCTTTCCCTAGAACATTTATATAAATTTTATTATCGGGATTTACTGCTATTTCAGTTACAGTATCATCTTTTAAATATTCTAAAATTCCAAGTCTTTCTAATTCATGTTCCAATATTGTTTTAGCTTCTAAGATGTTATTATTCTCCATTTTCCTCTTCTGCCTCCAAATTTCCCTCTTTTTTCTTTTTATTCCTTGCCTTTCTTTCAGCAAGGAATACTTCTTCTATTTCTTTGGATCTTTTCTTTAATTTTTTCTTTTCTTCATCCGTCATCTTAGAAAAAAGCTCAAAAAGACCATATACCAAAACAACATTATTAGGTTCTATAATATCCTGAATTTTATTGGCTTCAATGGATTTTTTAATAAAATCATTAAAAATTCTCTGCTTTTTCTGATTTTCTTTTTTTGCTTCTTCAATTATTTGCTTATTTAATTCTTCTCTTTTCTTTTTTAAAAGATCCAATCTTGAAGCTTTTTCTTCTGTAGTTTCCTCCTTTTTATCTATATCTTCATTCTGTCTATCTGAACTCATTATTCACACCCCTTAAATCTTAATCTTCGTTTTCTTCTATATATATTTCATTATCAAAAGAATCTAATGGTTCTAAAATAAATTCTTTCTTTTTTTCCTGTAAAGATTCCCCATTCTTTACAGGACTTTTTTCTTTTATTTCTTCTTTTCTGAAAGTATCTGTAACTTGTGGAGTAGGTAAAAGTCTTTCATTATATCTTTTTTCTTTAAAATACATAAGCTTATTTCCATAAATTGGCTTTTGTCCACTTACAAAGATAATTATATTTTCATAAGGAAGTATTCTTACCTCTCCTGCTGTCATAAGCCTTCTTCCAGTTTCGCTTATAGTCTTGCTTGGAAATAAATCAAATCCCTTTTTACTTACACTCACACTTAAAATAGTCTTATTATCTAAAGTCTTAGATATATCTTCTGCGTCTTCTATTTCATTAGGAGTTAAATATAGCTGTATACTACAGTTTGCAAGGATAAAGTTATCTTTTCCATAAATCTTCTTTAACTGCTTCATTGATTGAGTTATAAGAAGCATTTTAAGTCCATATCCTGCTATATATGACATAGATTTTTCAACAAGTTCCAACTTCCCCAAGCTTGGAAATTCATCTATCAAAAATAGAATTCTATTCTTTTTAGGCTCTATGTAGAAGTAACTTTTTATTTTCTTCTTTAAATCTTTGAAAGGCTTTAATAGTTTTTCCATAAATGTAGGCTGCTTATTATCAAATTTCATAGTTTTAGTAAGTCCATATATAGCTTGTGTGATTATTAATCTTAGAAGTGGACGTGTTCTATCTAATGCTTCAGGTGGAGTCACTAGATACAACGATGTTCTTGTATCCATAATATCTTGTACTGTAAAATCAGATTTTGATATGTGTTTTCTTATAAGTGGATCCATAAATATCTTCATCTTCTGTGTAGCTGTAGATATGATACTTCCTCTCTCTTTATCAGGAGTTTCAAATATTGTAGTAAATTCACTTGCTACTACTGGGTGTACTGTTCCTTCTTTTCCATAGATTTCCTTAAACAAATTCTTATTTTCTTCATTTTTAAGATGATTAAAAGGTTCACTTGAAGGAGCTTCTTCCCCAGGGCGTGGAAATCCCATAATATCTGCTATTCTAAAAATTAAAGGCATTTCTGAATCTGTTAAAAAATCTACCACATCACTTAAACTTGCATTTTCTTTCGCATATTTAACATGGAATATTATTCCAGTAAGAAAGTTTATTGCTGAAGATATCCAGTGATCTGATTCTCCTTTTCCTTCTGTATCAACAAGAGTTTGTACTATAACTTGTACATCTTGCATTTCTTTAAATGTTCCTTTTTTAATAAAGTCTAAAGGGTTATATGAACAAGATATTCCCTCTGTGTCTATAGGGTTAAAATGAATAACTTTCTGCCCTAAAACATTTTTTCTATATCCTGCTGACTGTCCCCATAATTCCCCTTTAATATCATTGATTATCATACTGTCAGCCCAATCAAGACAAGTAGGAGTAACAGTATTAATACCTTTTCCCCCTCTTGTAGGAGCTGCCATAAGAATATGTTCCACTCCAAGTGTTCTAAGTATTCTATTTTTACTGTCTTTACCTAAAACTGCTCCAGCTTCATTGTATAAATTCATTTCTTTTATCTCTTCCAAAGTAGCCCATTCAGCACTTCCATGACTATCAAGAGTTTTCTTCTTGTTTGTTATCACTACTCCCATTAAAAAAATTAAAGAACCTACTGTGAATATTCCCTTTATTTTTTTAACAGTTTTAGGAAGTCTTTTTTCATACTTTTTTCCCCATATGTATGCTTTATATGGAGGATAAACCTTTACTTTCTGGATAGAAAATAAAGGTTTTCCTAAAGCTTTATGATATTTTAGTAAATGAGCAAAATATTGAGTTACTCCTGAAGAAAGTAAAAAGAAGAATATAAGCATAAACTTTCCTATCTTTTTTCTTTTTAACAATTCTTTTTTATTATTCATCTATTTCCCCTTAAAAAAGTTAGCTGCCTTACTAACAGCAGTTTTACCTTTACTATAACCAGCTTTAGCTCCATCTTTAATTGCACCTGGAGTTTTAACTGCTACTTTCCCAGCAGTCAATGTCCCTTTTCCTACTGATTTAGCACCTCTACCAGTACTCTTAATATCTTCCCATGCTTTTCCCCAAGTAAGAGAAGGTGCTCCATTTAACATTCCACTTGCTAAATCAGGTGCTTTAAAAGATAAATAAGTAACCCCTGCTAATCCAAGAACTACAACAAACCCTCCTTTTGCATCACTTACTGTTACTAAATTATCTAGTTGTCCAAATGTTAATTCTATCAAAAAAGAAATTATCATTAATCTAACAGATTGAGATACTATTATTTGAAAAACTTTTGCTCCTATAAATTCAGTTTTTTCAAATATTAAAAAGGGGACAAAGACTACTGAAAGATTAGTTAAAGCTAAATATTCTAAAAGCATAACAAAAATATTTAAAGCTAAAAATCCAATCACTATTATTCCTATTATCCATGCAATAAAATATCCCCATGAACTTGGAGAATTCCAGCTAAATTCATTCCAAATTTTACTAAGTATTAAATATCCCTTATCAAATAAAATAGATGGATTTAGATTAGGCTTCCCTGAAGCTCCTGCTCCTTTCATTCCAAAGAATATAAAAGTATCCTTAACTTTTGTAATTAGTTCCGCATAATTAACTATGAATGAATAGAAAATCCAATATTTTACTAAAACATCAAAGATATCTGCAAAAGGCATTGATGTAGGTTTTTTCCAAAGTGTAAATACAATTTGAAAGGCTACAAATGTACTTAAAAGACCTATTGATAATGATATTAAATTAGAACTTGCTTTATTAAAAAGATTAGTAAATGTTACCAATAATATACTTAATTCCATACTTCACCTACATAGAAACAGAAGGATAAGTTCCAATAGTTGCTCTCATATGAATTTTTCTTGCCTCTTCCTCTATCTTTTCTCTTTGAATTTCATTTTGCTGTTTAATAGCTTCTAATCTAATAAGCTCCATTGTATTCTGTTCTAAGTTATTTAAAGAAGTTGCTGAATTTAAAGCTATTTGATTTCCTGTTTGTTGTGCCTGTAAAGAACCTGCTGGAGCTAATGATTGTCCCATAAGAGATTGTAATTCTTTAGCTCTTGTTATAGCTTCCTGATCTCTTGTTGCTATCTTCAACCCTTGCTTTAAAAGATTTGCATGTTCTTTAGTTATTTTTTCATCTTCTAGCTGTAAATTTTCCCATGACATATTATTGTAGTTATCTTTAAACAATTGCTTATAATTAGTATCAAAGTTTTTTGAATCATTTATGATACTTTGAGTAGAATTTTTTATTGCTATTAAATCATTCAAATCTTGTTTTGAAATTCCTAGATTTTGTGACAACATTGACCCAGCCCACTTATTAAGATTCAATGCATCATTTTTAACCATTTGAACTTGTTGTTGTGTTTGTTGAATAGCTTCTATTGTTTGCCTTACATCTTCTAGCTTCATAGCTGTCTGTTGCTTTTCCATTCGTTCTATTACTTTTAATATTTTTTTCATTGGGTTACTTTTAGAGCTTCCAAATGCTGCAAATGATCTTACTGATATTCCAAGTAAAAATGTTATAGTCATAAAAACTTTAATTTTTTGTTTCATCTATTCCTCCTTCGTTTTTTTATTATTGTTCATATACATATTATTTTTAGATTTTCTTTAATTTTTAACTTATATCACTTCTATAAATCACAAATATTTAATCTTTCTAATATTTTAGAAACATCTTTTTGCACTTTTTGGTAGTGATTAAAAATTTTTATGCACCTTTTGGTAGTGAAAAGTCATTTTTTTCTTTTATTACTGTCTGTATACATTTTATTATTTTAATCCTTAAATACTATGTTTTAATAAGCACAAAATCATAAAATCTTCCACTTATTTTTTTACAAAATTTTCCATGCACTTTTTGGTACTGAAAAAGATTGTCTTTTGCACTTTTTAGTACTGCTTAATATTTCGTTTTGCACTTTTTGGTACTGTTTATTCCCCCTTTTAGTACTGAAAAAGATTCTTTTTTGCACCTTTTGGTACTGTTTAACAGATTTATAAAATTCTTTATTTCTATTTTTTAGATATGCTCTAATATGTTTTAATAATTAAATAAGTTAAAAAGATTCTTTTTAAAAAGAGAAAAAATGATTTTTTTCTTGATTTTCTTTTAAAAGATTTTTTTGAGTTTTCTAAAAAATTTAAACTAAGCAAAATACAAAAAATATCTATTTTCTTAAAACTAACTTACTTGATTAACTTTTAAATATATCTGTGGCTTTGTAAAATTAAATTTAAGCTATCAATTTATATTTTTTCGATACAATTTACATTTTAAATAAAAAAACTCTTAAATAAAGTTTTACAGCTTCTCAAAACTATTTAATGTTTTTAATGTTTCATATCTTTTTCATATTCCAGTAATATTAATTTATAAAGCATAGGATTATCCCTCTTCATTCCTTCTAAAAATCTTCTTTGAACTCCTAGTTTTTCTATTGCATAAACTAATATTTCATCTTCCATTTCTAAAGCTTCATCACTACTGGTTAAAATTTGTTCATCATCTTTATTATTTTTTTCTTCCAAAACTATAGTTTCTAAATTCTCCATTGAATATTCTTCATTTTGATAAATAACTTTCTTGAAATATTCCAAAGTATTAAAATCCTTGTTTATAGTTTTGTAGGCATAATTAAGTCCTGCTATTAATCTTGTTTCTCCAAATTCACTTAATAAGATTTGAATAGTTTCTTCATTAAGTATCTTAGACTTTAATATAAATATGTTTTTCTTTACTTTTTCTACTGCCTTTTCTATTTCAGAAGATATCAATAATTTTTTCTTTTCTATTCTGAATAGATAACCTTTAACCTTACTTCTCCCTCTTTCTTGAGGTTCATATTCCTTTTCAGAAGAAATTAATATATCTGTATGTTCATTTATTTCTTTTAACATTGGAATAACTACTTTTTTATCTAAATTCTCAATATATTTTGTGTATTTCTTCCCATATAAATTTCCTAGTTCTTCAACAGACATATAAAACTTTCCCTTAAACATTTCTGCTTTAGCCCTTATATAAAACATCAAGGAATACTTGCTTTTAAGATTTTCAATATTTTCCAAATCATACTTACAGAAATTCTTCTCTAAATTAGTTATCAATGGTATAAAATCTGGTGCATAACTTAGTTCTACTGTCTTATTATCCAAATCAAAGTCCAACTTTGAAAAAATATGGTAAACTACATATCTATTCTTTGTTGGATCTTTGATTAAAACCTCTCTTTTTCCTAGCTTTCTTACTAAAGTTTCAAATTCTGAATAGCTTTTTCTATCCATATTTATAAAGTTCTTTATTTCTTTAGCATTTAAAAATATCTTGTTTTCAGAAGTCTTTGAATATTCAGCTATAAATTTTAAAAGTAATTTCAGCTCTCTTAATTCAAATTCTTCAAATTTTCCATATGAAAGCTTATTTTGATGAATTACAACATCTTTTTTTAAACTTTTATCTGTCATTTTAGCTCCTTAGTTAATTAGTAATAAAAAGATTTTTAAGTTCTTTATCATTCAAATTAAATTTTTTCTTAAAGCTAAGATAAAAAGAGCAAAGAATAAGCATATAAGAATAAAATAAAAGAAATATTTAACAATAAACATTTTTTTTGATATTTTCTTTATTCTTTCTAAAAGAAAAACTGTTAATAGACTAAAGTCTAAATATCCAGTAAAAAATATGGAATCTTTAAAAGATAAATTTAAAGCACAATAAAAAAACCAATAAAATCCAATATTATTTAAAATAAGAAATAAGGTTATCACAAATACTGTTATTACTTTCCCTTTAAACTCTTCATTTGCATAATTTTTTTCTTTTTTAGACATATTCAATCCTTTCTTCTTAGTTTTCATTTAGATATCTGATTTGTTTATCATACTTTTCTAAGATTATGTCCTTGTCTACCAATATTGTTGTTCTTACTCCTACTCTTGTTACAAGTGTAGGTTGTACATTTAGAACTTTTTCAGCATATGAGTTTCCTACTGTCATGATCTGCTCTCCTGCACCTGTTCCAGCTCCTGCTTCCCAGCTATTATCATCTGAATTATCTCCAGATACTACAGCACTTCCAGCACCTAATATTGCACTTAATACTACTGAAGCTACTACTTTACTCATATGAGTATCAACTTGATCCTTTATTCCTGATTGCCCTTCTTGATCATGAGCATTCATTCTTCCTAAATCTATTGATTTCCCATTAGGTAAAGTAAGCCTAGTAAATACCATTTGTAGCCTTTCTTGTCCAAATGATACATTTGAGTTAAATTCTCCAAATAAAGTGCTTCCCATAGGTATTAACTTTTGAGTTCCTGTAAGTGAATCATATATATCACTTCTTACTGTAGCTGTTACCTTTCCAGGATTGTCTGAATTTACTTTGATTGTCATTGTTACAGGAATAATATGACCTGTCTTAACCTCATACCTTGATATCGCTGGTATTAGTGCCTGCTTCAATACAAATTCATTAACTGCATTATCTTTATAGAATTCCTGTTTCTTTTTCTGCATATTAGGATCTTCTTCTTCATTAAGACCTGCAAATAAAAGAGATGTATCAAAGTTTGAACTTCCTCCTGTTGATGATGTTCCAGTATTAGCATAAGCTCCATTTCCTGCTGTTGCATAACTTGTTTTTGTACTTTTCTTCAATGGAGAAGTTCTTGCTTGATATTCAAGATCTCTTCTTCTCATTGCAAGTTCCTGTTCATATAATTCTTCGGGTGTAGGTTGTGGATCAGGTTCTTGAGCTTCAATAAAATACTCTGCTGGTATTTCTTTTTCTGGCTCTGTTAAAACTTCATCTGCTGTTTCGATAGCTGTTTTTTCTTTTCGGTTAGCTCCATAATCAGATGGCAATTCAGACTGAATTGATGTCATTAGTTCTGCATTTTCATCTACTTGTTTTTGGACTTTTTCTTCTTTCTTTCCTCCTGAAGAAAACAAGAAAAATAGAGCTGTTATTATTGCTATTAAAACTCCTAAAAATTTCAAAATATTTTTAATATTTATATTAGTTGTAGAGGGAGTTATATTATTAATTCGTTCTCTTAAATTCATTTTTCTTCCCCCTTACTCTTGGTAGTTTTTGTTCTTAATAACTACCTTTTTAATTTTTCCTCCAGGAGATCCAAGTTGTAGTACAGCTTCTTTAAAAACTGTATCTATTACAAAAATCCCTGTCCCATTATCTGTTTCCCTAAATCTCCAATTTACAAGTGCTACATTCTTATCTTCTGTTCTTACAAGTAGTGCTGGTAGTTCCTTCAGATTAGGCGACATAATGAAGTAAGTTTTAAACCCATCATCAAATATTTGCGAAGGTGTCCAACTATATTTTTTAGATACTGTGTATCTGTTATTTAATTTTTCAAGGTTTACTACATTAAGAGGCTCTACCTGTTTCTGCTTTTGTCTTTTCTTTTCATAATCTCTTTGTGGATACATAAACTTAACAAGTCTGTTATAGTCAGTATAAGTAGATTCAACTACAAAATAGTATCTATTCTTATCTGTTTCTACCATCAAATCTGTTACTAAATTTTCATCAAAAGACTTTATTCTTACTGAATGAGTATCTTCAATAACATTCCATCTCACATCATCTCCAAATTCTGCATACTGTACCACTTCATCTCCAAAACTTACAGTCGTCTGAAACATTGGTCTTGAATAAATGAAATATTTATCATCTTCATTAAAAACAATGTTTGCAATTTCTCCAGATTTTGCTTCTTTTCTTAGATTAATATTCTTAGCAAAACTTAATCCTGATAGCAGCAGTATGGAGAAAACAATTAAACATTTTTTCATAAATCTTTTCCTCCTAGTTTATTTTTTCCCTGAATCTGTTTCTTTAGATTGAGATATATCAGTTATGAGAATATTAAGTGGATTGTATTTAATCATTTCTTTATTTTTAGGATTAGTAAATTTATATGTATAAACCCCTACCATTAAATCTCTGCTTCTTAATTTGCCATATTCATCATATGTCTTTTCAATCCATCTAACCTGATATGTATCATTGGTTAGTTTTAATGTAGATAGAATTTCAATATCTACAGTTTTCTTTTCTTTAATTTTTTCTCTGTAACCACTGTCAATTAAAGCTTGTTCCAATTTATTATTTGTTGAATCAGTCATAAAAAACATTATCTCTTCATAGTTCTTCTTATAAAGAACCAAGTCACTGGACAGATATCTTGATTTTCTTACAAAGTTATTAATGAAATATGCTACAGATTTGTCATCAGCTTGATAAGTTTTTGCTGAAAGATCATTTGCATATCCCAGTATTGTATAATTATTATTATCTTTTTCAATAACATAAGTCCTTATGGTATTTTTAAAAGATAATTGTCCAATAATCATTAAAGAAAAGAATTGTGAGATAATAAGAGAAAAAATAATTTTTCTCTTATTATCATTAGCCTTAGCAAGATCAAGATATCTGTCTGGAGATGTGTTTTCGATTGCAGCATTAGTCTGCTTTTTATTTTTGTTTCTCCAGTTAAACATTTAGAAGCATACACCTCCAGTTAATCCAATAAGATCAAGAATAGTTTCAAGATTAGAAACAATTAGTCCTACTACAATTATTCCTAATCCCATCATCCACATTTGACTTCCTTTAAAGAAAGCCATAAGACTAAAAATAATACCAAATGCAACAACAAATCTAAATATA
>ENA-OWPJ01000532-OWPJ01000532.1-human-gut-metagenome-genome-assembly--contig:-NODE-532-length-34165-cov-3.33348_pt1 | contig 34165 bp, 53 predicted proteins | sample MGYA00248264_ERZ651846 | MGnify/ENA primary metagenome ERZ651846 (study PRJEB26924, sample SAMEA4378271) | human gut metagenome | biome: human gut; feature: human-associated habitat; material: faeces...
ATATACAGCAGAAAGCTGGAAGGCTCTGGCAAATGCCATTGAAAACGCACAGACGATTATGGATCAAAAAGATGCAACACAAAAAGAAATTGATGAAGCATATACAAAACTTGATCAGGCAATTCGTCAACTTGTGACAGTAAATAAAAAACCAGATAATAATGGTCAGAATGGATCTAATGGACAAAATGGACAAAACGGCACAAATGGACAAAACGGTACAAATGGTACTTCTGGAAACAAAACAGAAAATGTAGAAACAGGAGATCATACACAAGCTGGTATGTTGTTTACACTTGCAATATTATCAGGTGGTGCTATCGTTATCATGGTGAATAGAAAAAGAAAAGCAGAGAAGAAATAATATTAGAAAGATGAATCGATAAAGATTCATCTTTTTGACATATATCAAAAAAAGTATTAAAATGCAAATGAAACCGATAAAAATAAAGGTGATATATAAATGAAAATAGTGATTTATAACGAGAAGGATGATTTCAATAACTTAAAACAGAATATTGAAAATTTTTTCATGAGAAAAAATGTCAAATGTAACATTATCTTAGTTTCAAAAACCGAAGATTTATGTAATGAAATATATGATTCAGATATTATTTTTCTTGATATAAAGCTGAAACAAATAAGTAGTATTGATATAGGCACTATGATTCATCATTTAAATCATAACATCATATTAACTTTCATCACGAATTACTCACATTACAAAATTGATGGATATCAAGCTTATATGGATAGATATCTTTTAAATCCATTGAATCAAAACCAATTTGATATGGAATTAGAACAACTCATAAAAGACTTTATTTTTTTCAGTGGTGGCTTTCTTTATACAGAAGGAAATATAACTAAAAAAATATATTATAAAGATATTCTCTATATAGAATTTATATCATCCCCTAGAAAAACACAGTTACACTTAGAAAACGGTAAAATAATATCAATGAATTATCCTTTGAAATATTGGATGAATGAATTAAAAGGACTTCCATTTTGTCAATCATATAAGTCGATTCTTGTTGATTTAAATTATGTAGCTGGTTTTCAGGAAAATGATATCATCTTAACAAATAATGAGCACATCCCTTTATCCAGAGGATATAAAAAGACTTTTATGCAGGAAAATCTAGCACATCAACAGAAGCAATAATATATAAAAAAGCTTATTTTATAACACAAAATAAGCTTTTTTAATAGTTTCCTATTACCACTTGTGTAAGGTTTTTGCATCATATGTAGATTTTATTGCTAAATGCTGTTTTGGCAATTATAGTACAAGTATAAAACGATTTCTACTGGAAAGGAAGCGGTAGTCATAAGAAGGTTTAACTTTCTAAAAAAGAGGTCGTGATGTTGGAATAATGATAAAGTTAGGAGTGGATTGAAGCTAATGTCAATTTTGTTGGCGTAAGATTAACTGTTGAAGATGCTAATTCAGGTAACGTGTATTATAACTCAGGAGGTCTTGGACATAGTGGTACTAGTTATCACTATGATTGGGATTTCTTACAATCACAACGTGCTAGCATCTACAACAATACATGTTTAGCTTTCGGTACACATGAATTTAGAGATACCGATTCGGGTGCCTTTTACACTGAAACACAAGCCTAAAACATCATTTGAAAAGACCGGATAAAATCCAGCCTTTTCATTATTTTATAGAAAGAGTGTGGAAAAAATGAAAAAAATTATATTAATGGTATTTACGCTTATTTTAGCTTTAACAGGATGTTCTAGTAAAACAGATTCTAAACCTAATCAGATAAATACAAAACAGGAAGATTCAAATAAAACAAAGTTATTATATAATGTTAGTCTAGGTATGAAAGATCATCATAAAGGTGATTTTAACTTATTAGATTTACATGATTTTACATTTGAAGTACAGTGTAAAGGAAATCATCTTGATTATGGTATTTTAGTATTTATGGATGGTTATTTACAAAAATATAAAATCGAAGATGAAATTAAGGATATGAATGTTTTATCTTTAAAAGATAAAGAAACAAAAGATTTTAAAATTCAGATTCCGGAATTTAAAATAAATAAAGGAAGTGAGCATTCAATAGAATTTGCTGGAGTGTTAAATCCTATTCCTGTAGATAAATTAAAAGAATATAAAGTCAACCATTCCATATTGCCAACTTCAATAATGAAAGTTGTAAGTAAAGATGATGACAAGTATACGGCTATCGAAGATAAAGCAATGGAAAATATTAAGAAAACACAAGTAACAGAAGCGGATTTAAAGGAAATGAATATAAAGAGCTTAGATGATATGGGGCCTAGAATGCAAATTAGTTTATTTCAAAATGGAAAGAAAATACAAAATTATATAAATCCTGATCAAAAAGTTGAGATTAAGGCAACAGGAGGTTATGGTGAATATAATATGTATTTATTTGTGGATGGACATCCATATGATTCAGACAACTGTTACTATTCTTTTGAAACAACGAAAGGTTATTTCAGTTCAATGACAATAGATCTGCCTAAACAAATAAAAAAATATAAAAACTTTTTTGTTGTGTTTGCGCCAAAAAATACAAAAAATATAACAAATTCAGTTGAACAATCAGACAAACTTATGATAGGAAGTAATCCAAATGCTTAGGAAAATAAATGTACTGTGTTGTGTAGCTGTTATGCTGTTACTTGGTTCATGTTCAAGTATCAATACAAATGCAGATAAACCGGTAAAGTCAAAAGATGGAATCGATATATCTTCCATTCAATCACAATTTGCAAATAGATTTGATAGTATTATTGAATTTTATGAATTAACCCCAGATGACATGCTTGTAATCGGAAATAAAGGCAGAGATTATTATGCAGGAAAGTATGATTTTAAATCTAATACATTTACGGAAACAAAAACGCCGTTAAAATATGACGGAGTTCATGGGTTTATCGGTTTCTTAAATGATGGGTTTTACACTTCAACGACAGATGATATTAGTATTTATGATGATGATTTAAACTTAAAACAAACTATTGATGCGCCAAATAGTGCAGATCAAAGGCAGTCTTATTACAACAACCCTATGGCTTTAAGTAAAGATGGCAAAAAGCTGTATTATAGTATAAATAATAATATGACGCAAAATCTGATGGAAATGGATGTTCAAACAAATGATAAAAAGGTCATTACAGAATATGAGAAACCTGATGAATTGACAATGATTAGTGCTATGGCTGTTACAGATGATAATACGATTGCATTCGTAGGACAAACACTGATACCAAATAAGCAGGAAAGAAGTGTTGGCTCTTATGGGACAATCAATATATCAAGTGGTAAGATTGATAATCATATCTTGAACTATATTCAGTTTAAATATGGGAATGATATTGCTTTGGTCACAGATAGAAAAGATACCCGAGATACGGATAAGCCTAAAAATTATGTATTAGAGTTAAATGGTACTACATTTGAAAAACATGAAGTGAAGTCGGCATCATATGATGTAAAGCCATGCAGTAAGCATATCTTTATTGCACATGATATTTATCTAACAGAGGACAATAAGTATAAAACTTATATATCTTCGATATATAAAGATGGAAAAGATATCAAAGATTTTGATGATTCCGGGAAATATAAATATTTAGATTATTTGACTGATTTTTACTCAGATAAATATGGTTTGTATTTTCAAGCAGTTTATGATAGATCTGACCAAAAAAACATCTTGAACATAAAAAGCGTGTGAGGTAGGACATATGAAACTTGTAATAGAAAATCTTACGAAGAAGTATAAAAATAAAGTAGCTTTAGATAATGTTTCTCTTTCAATGGAGAATGGTATTTATGCATTGTTAGGACCCAATGGTGCAGGGAAAACAACATTGATTTATTCCATTATTGGACTTATTACCTATCAACAAGGTTCTATAAAATATTATGATGATCAAAATATGGAGATGGAATCGCTATATGAAATATTAGGATATTTACCACAATATCCTAGTTTTTATAAAAATTTCAGTGTGTATGAAATGTTATTATATATTGCGACATTAAAGGGTTTAAAGAAAAATATAATAAAAGAGCGAATATCGGAAGTATTACATGAAGTAAATTTATGGGATGATAAAAATATGAAAATTAAAGCTTTATCAGGGGGAATGAAACAGAGACTAGGAATTGCACAGGCGATTATCAATCATCCCCGCATATTGATTGTTGATGAGCCAACGGCAGGTTTAGATCCAAAAGAACGAATACGTTTTCGTGATGTTATAAAAAATATATCGCTAAATACGATTGTGATTTTTGCGACACATATCGTATCGGATGTGGAATTAATCGCAACGAATATCATATTGTTGAAATCAGGCAAAGTTATATTAGATGAAAAAAGAGAAACTGTTTTTCAATATATTGAAAATAAAATATGGGAAATTGAAGATGTAAAAGAAAATACTGATGAATTATTGACCAAATATCCTGTATTAGAAGCATATTGGATTGAAGATAAAGTGCATATCAAAATTATAAGTGATGAAAAACCAGCCGCCTTTGCAATACAAATCAAGCCAAGATTAGAAGATTTGTATATGTATTATTTTGGTGATGTTCAATGATAGCACTTGTAAAATTTGAAATCAAAAAAATATTTAGAAACAAGGTTATGCTGGTGGTTTTGATATTTGGATTATTATTAAATGCGTTTGCGATATATACAAATGATAAAATGAATAGTTCAAATCAATATATGAATGGTAAATTTAAAGTATATCAGAAAATTAAAGGTGAAATTACACAAGAAAAATATGACTATATTTTTAACTGTTATACAAAAGTAAATGATCTTGTCGAAAAGGGAAATTATGAAACAGAAAAGCCGGATGTCAAATATTTCACAGGATTTGTCTTTGGCGATAGAACTTTGTTTAAACGATTTTTAAAAGATTATCAATATATCATAAATTATAATGATCAGATTGGTAATGCATTAAAACTAGCTAAGGATAATCTTTCTTATTATAAAAATCCTGAAGATATTTCATTGAATAAAAAATTTATAGATACCTTTACAAATAGAGGCGTTAGTGAATACTATGAAACGACAAATATGACAAATTATTTGGCTCATGATTTTTCTACGTTTATGATCATTTTGCTGCTGTTGATTTTTGTATCTGGCATATTTTCAGAAGATATGGAGTATCAGTATCATCAAATATTATATACAACAAAATTAGGTGGGAGGCAGTTGTTTCTGGCAAGAATCATGGCAGCTATGGTTTTGACTATGTTATTTTGTTTATTGTTCTATCTAGAAGATTTTGCAGTTTATCATAAAATAGATATCTTAGAAGGTTTTTTGAATCCTATATACAGTTTGCCAAACTATCAATATTCTTCCATTTCCTGTACGATACTTGCATTTGATATGCTATCTATTTTTACAAAATTGATATGTTTATTCATCACTGTCTATATCATTGCTTTATGCTCTTTGGTAAATAAAAAAGTTTTGATATCGATCGTCACATCTTTTGTCATTATCTTTGCTTTGCTATATTTTAATCAAGTGTTTCTCAATCCGTTTCACTTTGTTGATTTAAAACAAACCTTATACAGTTATCAAATGATTTCTATTTTTCATACCTATTTACCATCAATCATCGTATATTTTATAGGTATATTGATTGAGTTTATATGTATATCAATCATTATGTATAAGATTGCGAAAAAGAGAGGAAGTGAGAAACATGTTTCACATTATCCAATGGGAATTCAAAAAAATTATCACTAAACAACATGTCATTTTATTTGTGATTGCTTATTTAATCTTGCATTATTTTATAATATCGCCGAATATAGAAGCGCTTGGAAAATTTGATAATGCAGGAACAAAGGATTATTATTTTCAGTATATGGAACAAGTGGAAGGTTCTATTACAGATAAAACACAAAAATATATTGATCAGAAAAATGCTGAAATAGAAAAATTAAGAGATCAAGTAGGAAATGCAAAAAAAGATTATGTGGATAAAAAAATCGATTATCAAATGTATCAACACTTGATGGAGTTAAATGACTCTTTGGTGAACGAGTCAACGGCAATCGGACTTATCCAAAATCAATGTATATCACAAAATAGTATGAAAGAGCCATATCGAATATTATATAATCAAAAATCGGATAAAATGTTGTTGGAGCAAGATGATGATTATCTTTTTATATTCTTTTTGATTATCTTATCCATTGCGACTTTTTTTGTTGATCACGATACAGAAATGGATTGCATTATTGATACAACCAGTCTTGGTAAAACATATACACGAAAATCAAAACTATGGATTCTTTTTTTCATTGTTTGTGGATTAAGTGTACTTAGTGAGTTGATGACGATGTGGCTGATTCATGTGGATATAGGTGCATTGCATTTCTCGTATCCTATCCAAAGTCTACAAGATTTTTCCTCAAGTAACTTATTCATCAATATAGGACAAATGTATCTGATTATATTTGTGATGAAAACATTAGGCTATTATTTAATTGCTTTATTTTTCTCATTTTTGTCAAATAGAATTAAAAAATTATCTTCACTTTTTGGCATATCCATTTTTGCCATTCTATTGCCTCCTGTATTATTTAGTGCGAAGAAAGGAATATATTTCTTTCCCTTGTGGGGAAGTACATGTCCACAGAATTATCTAAGAGATAGTATAAATAGCGGAGATATTCAAGTGTTTTCTAAATTTACCAGTTTTGAACAATGCGTAGTTATCATTTTTGCAATTATATTGTTTGTGTTGTTTATACGATTATTAAATAATAAAAGAATAAATGTTTTAACAAGGATTAAGAAATTATCTATTCTTATCATTGTTTTTGCTCTGTTTGGTTGTATGGCAAATCGTGGGGATTATACAGATGCTATGCAGTTATATAATTTTACTCCTGTTACAAAGGATGAAATCAATAAGAATGAATTATATATGCCAATAGTTATAAACAACGGCAGGCTACAAACATATAATACTTATCATATAGATACAAATAGCATGGAAGGTTTTGATCATGATATATTACATAGTTTCTATGATAGTGAAATAAAATTTGTGGTGCCGGTAAATGGAAATGTTTATTATTTGAGAATGAAAGAACATTTTAATTTTTCTATCATAAAAAGAGATAAGAAAACAAATCATGAATCTGAGATATATTCGGAAAATGATTATCATGAAAAAAGTAGTAATATCGTACCGTTTTTCAATAAATTATATAATATGAAGAATTCTGGGGATTATCCGGAAGCTTTTCTTTTAGATAAGGAAAATTTGTTTATTCTAAGAGATTCATCTATTGATCAAGTAAATTTAAGAACCCATACAAAAAAGAAAATCATAAAGGATTATTATAATGTGTCTATCCAAGGAGATAATCTTTATTATACAGATGCTAAAAGTAATATGATGAAATATGATATTGTAAAGGGAAAAACATCTTTCGTTTTTAAGAAACTGGTTGATGATTTTCAAATGACTTCTGCAGGGATGTTTTTCAAAAACTTAGATGATGAAGAGAAACTATATTATTATTCCATTGAAGATGGATCAATGAAGAAAGTATCTGATGAGAAAATAAACCGATTTAGTGTTTTTGAACAAAAATTAGCATATAACGATAATAAAGGTGTGTATATCTTAGACTTGAAAACAAATGAAAAGTTTAAGATACCAGATATATCGAATAATGCGACATTTAAAATCTTGAATAATCAGTATATTCTTTATAAGTATCCAAATAAAAACAATCAATATAAAGCAGCTTTATACGATTATGTGAAACATAAAAGTTATACGATTGATGGTGCATGATACAACAATTAAAGTAAAAGGCATTCCTCATAAAATTGAGAATGCCTTTGTTAGGGTTCAAGAGAACATACAAAAAAAGTCTTTTTTCAAAGACTTTCATTTGTCAATGGTGGGGACGGTGGGATTTTATTTTTATAATTCCTACACGTTAAAATAGGCTTTTTTTATATATGATATTCCGTTTTTTCCCAATTTCATATTTTTTTTATGCCATTTTTTATGCCACTAATCAAACAAAAAAAGACCCTCAATCATATCTGATGAGGGTCTATAGGTTCATCCGTAAAGCAACAAAGATAATTCATATCAATCTCAAAATACTCACAAAATTTAAGCAACAAGATTATTGATGGCAAGTGTTCGCCACGCTCTACAGCAGTAAGACTATTTTTGTTTGTACCTAATTTTGTGCTCAATTTTTCTGCCGTCAAATTATGCTCAATCCTTATCGCACGCATACGCATGCATATTTTTAATATTGTCACATCATTAGTTATCTTATTAGTCATATATCATCACCATCTTAAATTTAGCATGATTTTTATAAGATGTAAATAATATATTTTTATCATTCCATTATTATTTATTTGTGCTGCTAACAAGAGGTGGGATAAGCACCACCCCTTAAGCACCATCTAATTATTAATTGAAGAAGTTTTCAACTAATTCTTTCTCAATTACTGTAGTCAAGTTATAATCATTAAAGAATGCAACTTTTCCTATTTCATTAACTACACATTGAACATAATATGAACTTTCCTTTAATTTCTTACGATTGTTATATTCACTACTATCATCAAACGATTCTTTTAAATTTTCTTTTACCGTTGCTAATAATTCTTGTTTTGTCATTTTTCTTTCCTCTACTTTCTGATAAGCGACATCTTATCTCTTTACACTTATATTATATCACTAATAATTATATTTGTCAATGATAAATATAATTATTAGTGATGTTTTTATTTTAATATTGATTTTTTATTAGCAATTGTGTTAATATATAAGTGAAAGGAGATGTGAAGAATGTTAAAAAATAAAATTGACTCCGTCTTGTCACTAAAAGGAAAAAATATCAATGATTTTTGCAAACGATACAATATTAGTCAACCTAACATTTCTCAAAAAGGCAAAAAAAATTCATATTATTTAAAAGAAGGCGTTCTTTTTGCTGATTTTATAAATACTGATTTATGTTTTGTTGACAGAGAAACAGGAGAAGTTTTAGGGAAATTAACGCTTGAAGATATCCAATAAATAAAAAAGCTATAAATCATATATAGCTTTTTTTTAATCTTATAAACAAGTGATTTTTATAAATGTATTAATTTAAATCCATTAAACACAAAAATAATAGTATAATATATTTATTACAACTTTGCAAAGAGCGTAAACATTATAGGAGGTAAAAAACAATGAATGAAAAAGATTATAAAAACAGAATCATCAAAATGCTGGATGATATACATTCTTTGCAAACATTAAAATGCATTTATGAATTAATTTTAAAGTTGTATATTAGATGACCAGTAAAAAAGACGAGAAATCAACTCTCGTCTTTTTTTTGTAGATTTTCTGCTAACGTTAATAGAAAATTTTTAATACATTCTTTTTGATCATCTGGAGCTTGTAAAAATGTTTTTAGAAGCACTTTATATTCTTTATCCAAATGATATTCATCGGCAAGTTCATCGAATAAAGTATCAGGCAATGCTGTAAACATATCACCAGTGCCTTCAATAAGCCAGAAATAATCTACATTAAATTCCTTACAAATTAATTTAAGAGTTTGATCAGAAGGATTGTTCTCGCCTTTTTCTAATTTGTTTATAGAACTAGCAGAAATCCCAATCTTATCACCGAAAGCTCTCATACTTAGATTTAAAACATTTCTAACCTCTAAGATGCGTTTGTTTATATCTTTCATTTTGTCCTCCTTTCTGACTATAGTATACAACCAAAATACAATTTTGTAAACTAAAGACACAAAAAACACTTGACATATTAAACTTAAGACATTATAATGTGGCTGTAAGTCATAGAAAGGAGTGATAAAATGAATGAAAAAGAATACCTAAAACAAAAAGCTTATGGGAAAGAAATTTCCGAAATCTTGCAGTTATTGCAAGGTATGGGGTATCACTTTACTGGATTTGATTTAGGTTATATGACGAGAATGTTAGAAGATAGTAAAAGAGCAATCGCATAGGTGAGGAGGTGATTATATGACATCATTTATAACATGCATAATTTGTGTTTGCTGCAGCTTTGGAATATCAACTGTAATATCAATAACACTTTGTTATCTTATAATGAAACAACATTTGAAAGAAATGAATAAACTATTAGATGAAGCAGAAAAAAACCTGCAAGATTAATCTATGCAAGTTTTTAAAAAATCGTTACCAAGATTTGTAATATAAGCATTAACAGTATAGCCGTTTAAAGAGTTGTTTTCTAATATTTTGCAGATTTTAGAAGACTGGTTTAGCGGTTCTGGAAAATCCATAGAAATGCACTCATCTTCTTCGCCTCTATACAACGGCGTTGTGCTTGAATCAATATGGATGATTCCTAATCTCTTTAAATTGCTTATGCTCATATCAATCAATTCTATACTCTTCATATCAGTTAGCATGGATGTTTCTACTAGGCTGTATTCTCTGTTTTTGCTGGTAGCCACTATCCCATGCAAATCCATATTATCGTGAATATTCATTAAGATTCTAGCATCAAAAGGAGATAGCTGTTTAATGATTTCGACAAAACACGGATGAATATGTGATATTTTTCTTGAATCAAAAGCAGAAGCGAGCAATTTAGAAAAAAGAGTTCTTATTTCATCATCATCAACATAAAGAATTGCAGTTCTTAATGTTGGTAAAACAATTGAATCTTTCGGTTCAATTAAAAACTCAGTCGGTATATTTGATTTCTCTTTATCGAAATCATCATAAAGTTTTTTACATTTTTCTTTTCTGTTCATTAAAAAATGTTGAAAATGAACGCTAAAATCTTTTGCTATTTCATAGCCTAATGGAAAAACACCGGCGGCAAAACACAATTCAAGAAATTCATTCATAATTTTCACCTCCCTTCATAGTTTAAGTTTACAACTAAGAAAGGTATAAATCAATAAGAAGAAAGGAAGCGATATAAATGTCAGTGTTGGATTATCCATTTATAGGATATAAAGAAATTATGGAAATAATAGGACCTACATGCAGTAAACAAATAGCATACAAAATCATCAATGATGTGATGACTGCTGTAGATGACGAAGGAAAACCATTAGTTGACAGAGAAAGGATGCTGCCAACAAACAGAAAGCTGATCCCTACAGAAGTGTTCTGTGAAAAGTATGGGATTCAAAGAAAGCGAGGATAAGAAAATGAAATACGTGTTGATGCAAGCACCGAAAAAGCCGGAAGAATATAGTAGTCAAATAGTGATTGTTGATAACTCAACGCATATCGGTAAGAAAAAAATTGAGTCATTAATTTATGATGGATATAAGTTTGCTGGAACAATAGAAAGCGATTTACGTGTTCAGCAGTTAAAAAGCGGATTTGAGTTTGATCTTACGAAGAAGATTGATGATGCTAACGAAATAATTAAAAACATTAATAAACTTTCTGAAGAATTGATTTGAAAAATCAGAAAAATTAAAGGAGATGGTATTTATGAATATACTTGATGCATTAAAAAAAGCAATGCAAGAAAATAAATGCATCGCTTTGCCAACAAATGAACATTGTGAGAATAATGGCTATTTAGTAAAGTTAAAACCATTTGAAAACAATTTGCTATGTTTAGAATTTTACGGGTTGGAAGAAAAAATAGGTAATTTCAGTTTGCCACCATGTAAAATTTTGAGAAACGATTGGATTGTGATTTAAATCCATTCTCTTAATTCTTTCAAGCATTTGTAAATTTTTCTCAATTTGGTATTTTGTTCAGCATTAATTATAGCATTAATTTGTAGCTCAATATTTTCAGGTACATTGTCATACCATGCGCATTCAACAAAATTTTCTTTTGCTAAAGCTCTAAAAGCGTCAGAAATAAAATCTTCATTTTCACCAGGGTATAATTCACGTATTTCTTGCCAACAGAAATTTCGCGAATGACTAGAAGAGTATTTTTTAATCATATATTTCAGATAAGCATTAGATAATTCTGTTAATTTCATATTATCACCTCATTTCTGTTTATAACTATTTTAACACAAAAAATAAAAAACAACGTTTGAAAACTTCCATCCTTGTAACGAGTCAGTCTATTTACATTCCTTTTCAAAAAAAACATATCGCAAACCCCCTCTAGATATAACTTTTATAGACTGGCTCCTTACAGGGATGGAACAACAAAAAAAAGAAGGTGATAAACATGATTAATCGTTAGGTGCCGGAGGCACTATAGAATATTTTATAAAAAGATAAAAGGAGAAAAAAATGAAAACATCAAAATTTATTGAATCAGTAATCAAAATAAAAAGCATGGAATTGTTAAATATGAAAAAAATTACTGATATGTGCAACGAAAAGCAACCTAGAAAAATCGAAATGGATACATATCAATATATGATGGGACTTATAGAAGGGATGGAAGAAGGTATTTGCGCTTTGGAATGTTTGTGCAATAGAAAGGAGAAAGAAATGAGAGATTATGAAAGATTGTTGTATTTAATTAATTCGGAAATTGAATTGTCTAAAGCGATATTGAAGCATATGGAAAAGAGAAAAAATGAATATGTCGAAAAAGGAAATCAAACAATGGCTTACTACATTGACGGAGAAATTGACGCAAAAAACCAAGAAATAGAAACATTAGAGATGATTTTAACAGAACACAAGGAGCAAAAATTATGAATGAACAATTATTAGCATTATATAAACAAGCATTAGAAATTGCAACAAGTAGACATCTATCAACAAGTAGACATCCATATAGCTATTTGAAAAATGAAATAATCAGAAGGTCAAAAAGAATAGCAGCGGGTGAAGCAAATTTATCAGATGAAGTATTTATAAAAAATCTATTGTATGATTTTGAAAAATTAGAAGGCATTGAAAAATCACAAGATGCTGAAAATAATGAAAAAGTGATTTTAAAAGTAATTGAAGTAAAAAAAGGATTCTTGAAAATTGAAGAATCTTTAAATAATAGGCAAACAGCAACAATTATACTTGAGCTGATTAAAAAAATGATTATTGAAGATCCAATTATTGCGGTTTCTATATTGGATAAATTTATCAGAAATATCTAAAAAAGCACAAAAAAAAGAATGACCAAACTGCCCGTTTCTCATTCTTTTCTAAAAGTGTGCTGGTACTTAGCAATACCTGTATTTATAATACCACAAATACACGTATTGTCAAGTGTTTAAAGTGCTTTTAAGAGCACTTAATCGGGCTAGTAATCTATAGTAACAAGTCTAACAAGGAGTTATACAAATGACATTTATACGTGGGAAACCAAAAAACAAAAAAAGAAACAAATATATCGAATATGATTATGAAGAGGCATATCAAAAGAATGCCTATGATTTAACAGAATCTGAAATAGATAAGATGCTGAAACAAGGAAAGATAAAATCTATATATGCAACAAAAACAATAGCAGCAGGAAATCAATTTGAAGTTGAGGTATATCCGGAATTTACAAAAAAGAAAGATATACCAAACTATACAAAAAGAAATGACAAGGCACAGAAAAAATTAAACAACAAGAATGCCAGAAAATATTTTATGCGATTGATAAACGCAAACTTTGAAAAAGGCTATGCAATCACATTTACATATACAGATGATAATCTACCGGAAACCATGGAAGATGCACGAAAAGACATGCAAAATTACGTAAAGAAAATAAATCGTAGAAGAAAGAAAAGAGGATTGGATAACATGAAATACGTATATGTTACAGAATGGAATCCAAAGAAAAAGATAAGATGCCATCACCACTTGATTTGCGACGATGATTTATCAATGGACGAACTAGAAAGCGCATGGACAAAAGGCAAACGTAATAAAGTAGAGCGACTTGATTATGATGAAAATGGCTTAAACGGTCTAGGGAATTATTTAACAAAGGATCCTGCCGGAAAAAAGAGATGGTGCTCATCAAACAATCTTAAAAAACCTGTAGAACGTAAAAATCATCAAACGTTTAAACAAAAGCATGTTAAAGATATGGTAAAAGATAACAATCAGATACAGCACTACATGGAAACTAAATATCCGGATTATCAGTTTGTAGATGCCAATATATATTATAACGACTATAACGCTCGTTATTATATTTATGCAAAAATGCGCAAGAAAGGACCACAAGTACATGACCAAAGATGATTTGATAAAAGCAAAAGATGTATTTTTGGCAGACCAACAGGAAGATGAAAAATCTAAAAACACTTTAATACACTACAGCCATGTACTAAATGTTTTTATTGAGAATATGCCGGATGAAATAAGCAAGTTAAATATCATAAATTTTAAAGGAAATATGATTGAACAGGGAATGAAACCATCAACTATAAACAATTACATTGTCATTATCAATAAGTTTATGAAGTATATTGATCAAAAAGATATGACAGTTAAATATATAAAGGTGCAAAAAAGAGCATCACTAGATGAAGTTTTAGAACCGATAGATTTAAAAAGGTTATTAAGAACTGCTAAAAAAATGGGTAAAGATGATTATTACATGATAATGAAGATATTTGCTTATACAGGAATCAGAGTAAAAGAACTGGAATATTTTACAGTAGAAAATATACAAAAAAGCTATATCATGGTAAAAAACAAAGGAAAAATAAGAAATATCATCTTACGGAATGATTTAAAAAAGGAATTAAAGAAATATTGTGATGATCATAATTTGACATCTGGATATATATTTCCGGGGAAAAAAGAAGGAAAAATGATATGTGAATCAACGATATGGAAAAATTTAAAAAAAATAGCAGGTAAAGCAAGAGGAGTGAAACTTGAAAAAGTACATGCGCATAGTTTCCGGCATTTATTTGCCATACACTTTTTAGAACAAGGTGGAAATCTTGCGGATCTTGCAGACATACTAGGGCATGGATCCATAAACACAACACAAATATACGCAAGAACTACCGATAAGATGAAAAAACAGCAAATGGAAAGGATGAAATATTAAATGGAAACTTATGATTATTTAATAGACTTGATCATACATCAAATGAGAAGAAAAGAAATCAAATATACAACTATGGCTGATTTAGTGGGTGTATATCGCACAACAATGCGTGAGTATTACTACAAAAACAGAACAATGCCAGCGGTAATATTATTTAAGTGTCTACAAGTACTAGGGTTAAAAATTGAGGTAAAAGGTAATGACATTTGAAGAGCAATTAAATAGTGAAAAAAATCCGGCAATCATTAAAATTGGAAATTATCTTAAAGACAGAGCGGAAATAGATCCATCAGTAAAAAGGACAATAAAAAAAGAAAACAAGACATTAAAAGAATGCTGGCAATACGTGATAGGTGAGATATCAAAAACAATTTATCGTGATGGAGAAATTGGCATTGCTGCTGGTGATGATCAAATATTGTATGACCTTGCAGTACATTATTACGATGAAGATGATATTAAAATAAAAAAGACAGATTGGGTAAAAATCAATACAAATATGGGCGAAAATCAGCCAAAACAGGAGCAAAATGTGAAAATCACAAAAAAAACAAAGAAGAAAAAACAGCCAAAAGATACTACAGAAGAAAAACAAGTTTATCAAATGAATTTATTTTAGAGGTGCAATATGAAATTTGAAGAGGAACAAAAAGAAATAGAAAAATTAAAGAATGCAAAACTACGTGAATATACAGTTGATACTTTTAAGAAATATTGGACATCTGTTGACGATTATGAAAATAAAGAGGCAAGGATTGTTAACGCATCGTACATAGTCGTATATAGCGTATGGCATAAACGTTTATTAGCAAGGATATTTTATTTTGAGGAATATATAAAATACAAAAAAATAAAAAGAGAATTATTTGAAGTACAAAGGCAAGTGGCAGGGATGAGCGTAAAAATAATACAGAGATTATATAATAGCACTTTTGCCGGGTTTAAAGCATGCACTGGAGCAGGCGAGTATAAGTGGAACGTTGCTAATGCGAAAAAGTATAAAATATATGGAATTATTGATAACTGGAATGGAGAACAGGTTATAGGATTTACTGAATATAACGATCCAATAAAATATCTAAAAAAAAGTATCCAAAAATATTGTGCATATGAATGTTTTCCGGAAAAAGAGCAAGAACATAATCATATGTTTGAATATTTGCTAAAGTATGAAAGGCACCCAGAGCTAGAAATGCTACTTAAAATGGGATTGTCTAATTTAACGTATGATTTAACGCCGATTAGGTGGAGTAAAAAAGGTATAGATATGCTAGGGATTACAAAATCAGAATTATGTTATTTACAAGCAGGTATTAATTTGAGAGCATATCGTAAAATCAGAAATGAATGTATAAAGTATAAATTGTCAGTAAAGGAAGCAGAAAAGGCATATGAAATAAAAACAAGTAAGTGTGGTTTGGATTGCAACGCAAAATTAATTAGATATTTAGCTGATAAACATCTTGATGTTGGTATGTATGCAGATTATATAAAAATGAAAGAAGAAATTGGATTGCCGAATGAAAACAAATATTTATATCCTAAAAATTTTGAAGAAGCACATGGAGAAGTGTTAAATAGGATAAAAATAAAAAAATCAGAAATAATAGCAAGAAAAATGTTGGAAATAACTGCAAAGGCGAAGAATCGATGTATAAGTGATGGTATCTATAAAATGATAGTGTTAAATAGTCCAGACGATTTAATAAAAGAAGGGAAAATGATGCATCATTGTGTCGGTACATATGCGGAAAAAGTAGCAAAAGGAGATTGTTTGATTTACTCAGTTAGAAAAAACGAAAAAATGGATGAACCATTAGCGACAATCGAATTATGTGATAAAAGAATTGTACAAGTGCGTGCAGCACATAATGAAGTTCCAAATGAAGAAATATCTAATTTTGTTAGAAAATGGGAGAGTAAATTTAGATTAAGTGGTTGGTAGAAAGGATGATAAAAATGAATAAAGTAATAAATCAATCAATAACAGAGAAATACGCATTATACAATGGAGATAGTGGAGAAATAATGAAAGGACTGCCAAGTGATACGATGGATTACTCTATATTCTCGCCACCTTTTGAGGATTTATATACGTATAGTGATAGTCCTAGGGACTTAGGTAATTGTAAAACAACAGAGGAGTTTTATATCCAATTTACTTTTATCGTAAAAGAATTGTTTAGGATCATGAAACCAGGTAGATTAGTATCAATACACTGTATGGATTTACCTACAAGTAAGTCTAGAGATGGATTTATCGGATTGAGAGATTTTCCGGGAATTTTAATAAAATTATTTCAAGATTGCGGTTTTTATTACCACTCACGTGTAACGATCTGGAAAGATCCAGTAGTGGCAATGCAAAGAACCAAAGCACTAGGATTATTACACAAGCAAATAAAAAAAGACAGTGCAATGTGCAGGCAGGGTATAGCTGATTACATTATAACGATGCGTAAGCCGGGAGATAACCCAGACCCGGTAACTCACACAAATGATAGCTTCCCGGTAGATAAATGGCAGCAGTACGCATTGCCTGTGTGGATGGATATCAAGCAAAGTAACACATTAAACAGGACATCCGCAAGAGAAGAACGAGACGAAAAACATATATGCCCATTACAATTAGATGTAATAGAACGATGTATAAACCTTTGGACATCCCCCGGAGATACAGTATTTACACCATTCCTAGGAATCGGATCAGAAGCATACCAAGCGCTTAAAATGCACAGGAAAGCAATCGGTATAGAGCTTAAAGAGTCTTATTATAACCAGGCAGTAAAAAATTGCGAAAAGGCTATTTCGAGCAAAGAGCAGATTGATTTATTTGAGGGATTTGAATCATGACATACGAAGAATTTTTAAAATCAAAAGAATTTCACTTATTGCCAACGGGATTTGAAACAGATGAATTAAACGAACATTTATTTGACTATCAAAAAGCGATAGTGAAATGGGCATTAAGAATAGGGAAAGCGGCACTTTTTGAAGATACCGGACTGGGTAAGACGATACAGCAATTATCGTGGGCGGATGCAGTAGCAAAGCATACACAAGGATCTGTTTTGATTTTAGCGCCGTTAGCGGTATCGAAACAAACAGCAACAGAAGCATCAAAATTTGGAATCACATGCAAATTAGTAGAATCCCAAGATGATGTGATAAACGGAATAAATATTACAAATTATGAGAAAATACATCGTTTTGACACTGATACATTTGATGGTATCGTGTTGGATGAAAGTAGTATCTTAAAGTCTTATGCCGGAAAAACAACAAAAGAATTACAAGAAAGATTCACATATACACCGTACAAATTATGTTGTACAGCAACACCTAGCCCAAATGATTACACAGAAATCGGAACAACAGCAGAATTTCTAGGAGTAATGCCAAGAAGTGAGATGTTAGCTACATTTTTTATAAATGACAGCATAAAAAAAGCCGGAAAACAAGAAAGAATAGGATGGCGGTTAAAACATCATGCAGAAAAAGAATTTTTTAGATGGATGTCTACATGGAGCATGATGATAAAGAGTCCATCAGATCTAGGGTTTGATGGTAGCATGTTTGAGTTACCAAAACTTAATATAAAAGCATGCATTGTAAAAAGTGAAGCAGATGAAGGATGTTTATTCCCGGAATTGGCTGAAACCTTAACCGAACGGCGTGAAGCAAGAAAGAAAAGTCTTGATAAGCGAGTTGATGTTGCTAAAAAGATAGCATTGAAAAAAGAAAATTGTTTAATATGGTGTGATTACAACAATGAAAGCGAAGCATTACATAAAGCAATACCGCAATCGGTAGAAGTCAAAGGATCAGACAAGCCAGAACATAAAGAACGTGCAATGATGGGATTTAGTAACAATGAAGTAAAGTATCTAGTATCAAAGCCGTCTATTTGTGGCTTTGGAATGAACTGGCAGAATTGCCATGAAATGATTTTTTGTGGATTATCAGATAGTTACGAACAATTTTACCAAGCCATTAGGAGATGTTACCGTTTTGGGCAGAAACAACAGGTAAATGTATATGTGATCATATCAGAAAAAGAATTAAATGTTTTAAATAACATCAAGCGTAAACAAGCAGATCATGAAAGAATGAGCAAAGAAATGATTAAAATCATGAGTGAAAATGCAAAAGTGGAATTATTTAATTATCAAAAGAAAAAAACGGATTACTTACCAAACGATGAAATGGTAGTACCGGCGTGGTTGCCGATATAGGAGGAAAAAATGAAAATTTATCTAGCAGGAAAAATAACTGGAAATCATAATTACAAAGAACAATTTGAACGAAAACAAAAGGAATTAGAAGCACAAGGTCATATTGTGATCAATCCAGTAAAGCCAGAAGGTTTTGATTACAAAGAGTATATTGATATGGGTTTAAGCGAATTGAAGTATTGTGATGCCATTTATCTAATGAATGGTTGGAAAGAGAGTGAGGGTGCAAGGTTAGAATTTATTTATGCGTTTACTGTAGGAATAGGAATATTAGAAGAAGAGAAAGGAAAATAATCTTATCATGATGATTTAAACTTATTTGATTTTGATTTTTGAAAGGAGTGCAAAAATGGAACAAGCACTAGCACTGGTTATAATTTTAATCACTTTATATGTATTGGAAAGATGTATTTATTATTTTGCCAAAAAGGAGGATGAACATGGAATTAGTAAGAACAGGAGAAGTAACGTGCCCATTTTGTGGCAAGAAACTTGTGATAAAGGTGGACATGGAAAGAGATCCATATACCAGATACATAAAATGCATATATTGCAAAAAATCATTTTACGCCGTCACAAAGGTAGAAGTGATGGTGGAAGCATTACCGGCAGGATATGTAGAAAGCAATGGCAAGAACATAAGAAATAAAGACAGAATGATGTGGCAGTCACAGAACAAAAATAGGAGGTATTGATGATGATCATTACAAAAAACAAAAAAGTATTGCACAAAGAATTAAATATGATTTTTAAAATTTTTAAACAAGAGGATGGAGAAGAAATAATATTTGTTGAAGATAATACATTGTATTTTGCTAGCAACTGTATAGCAGGAAGAGTAAGAATTAGAAATTTTAATGGAGAGAATATGTTGCAAATAGAAAGCGGGATTTATCAGTTAAAGCAGTTACCAAGAAAAGATTTCATTTTAGATTTACTACATTTTGAAGAAAAAAATGAAGGTATTATCGGAGTGAAAACAAAATTAAAGAATATTTTAGCAAGAAAAAAGGTTATATCATGCGTGGAAGATACAGGGCATAAGGTATCAGACACAATCAAATTAACAGGTCTAGTTTTAAGGGATAGCCATTGTAAAATGATCATGAAAATGAAAGATTTTACTGTAGGAGAAAGCGGTTTTAATCTTGTAACAGAAGAAGATGAGGAATATGAAAAAGAAAACTTATTTGTAAATAGAGTTATGATATTTATGGGGTATGGAAATGAAGACGATAAGTAAAAAAATACAACATCCATATTTTGATGATGTATCATCTGGACTAAAAAAGTTTGAACTGAGACAGGACGAAAAAATATATACAATTTTGATGAGAGAAATAAATAAGCATACTGGAGAAATTTTAGTCAGTATATGTGAGAGAGGAGTGGAAGAAGAACTGAAAAAAAGAATAGGTTATTTACATATAAGAAGTGTATATAATCAAGATTTGTCATTTTATATGACACTAAAGAAAAACGAAAAAGAAGTGATTGAGATTTTAAAAGAAGAATTAGTGGAAGAAGAACCGGGATTGTTTGAAATAATATAAATAGGAGGAAATACAAATGGAAGATTATTTATATGCAACAACGATAGAAGGAGAATTTACATTAAATCATGAAGGAAGAGATTATGAAGTGATATATGGAAAACAAAGAAAAAGAGAATGGTTTGCAATATTAAATGATGGGGTATGCGGCATATTGGGTAATGAATATGGATTTAACTTTAACAATGTAAGATATAACGCAAAAATAATAGCAGATGCAATCGGTGATTTAAATGTAGGAATACGGATAGCAAGGATAATACAAGAGTTGGAATCAAAGAAATGGATGGCTATCAATAAAAAAATAATAGAAAACGATAAAAAGCTGAAGGAGAGAGAAAAAAATGATAAATAAATTAAAAAGCATGTATTTAACAAACAGTAATAATGATCTACATATGAAAGCCTATATTGGTGATTATAAATGTCAAGAAAACACAGAGCAACAAGCAGAAAGATTAAGACAGATACTGAATAGAGAAATGGGCATGAAGATAAAGAAAAAGATAAAAGTATCATATCGATATGGGATCATGGTCGAAGGTTTGAATATCACGATTGATGTTGACCAAGAATGCCCAAGAAGAATGATGAGTGACCAATCGAAAAAGGAAATAGAAAACATCATGGACGAGTCGGCCAAGCGGATAGAAGAGATATTAAAAAAAGAAGCAGCGCATGGCTACTCCTCATCAGATTCTTCTTCATCGTCAGAAGAATAATCTCTTGTAAAGACTGGGCACTTATACTGTAGCTCACAACTATCACATACATCATCCATTACTCTATAAGCAAATGGATTATCACGATCACTTGTGTATGTGCGTATTTTACGGTCACGGTGCCTGGCTTTACAATAACGGGTGATGGAACTCCATCCCATATATACCACCTCTATTTAATTATAGGATGAGATATAGAAAATAACAATAAAAAGCATATCAAAAAGTCGCAAAAGTTTTATAGATGTAAAAATGATGAAATAAGGCTTTAAATAAGGCTTTGAGAGGTATTGAGTGAATCAATATAATATAGTGTTATGTTTACTCGTTTTAGGGGTATTTATAAACTATAGATAAGGAAAAAGAGGATAAAAAAAGATGAAAAAAGAAGAGCTAGAAAGACGATTTGTAGACATGATAATCAAAAAAGGTAACATAAAAAATTATGTAGTAATGCAAGATGGAAATCATGAATATTATTGGTTTGAATTAAATAATGGAGAAATAAGATATTGGAAAGATTTAAGCGATAAATCATTAAAAAGACTAGGATTGCACTAAGGAGGGTTAACAAATGAATAAAGAGTTGATAAAGACAATGAAAACTGGTTTACTGATTGGGTCATTGATGGTAAACGTACTATTTGGGTACATCATACATCTTTATACACAAGATGATAAAGAGGATATAAGAGTGAAAAGTATCGAAAACATAGCTACAGGACAAGAAATAATCATATTGCCGGCAAAAGGAGATAAATAATGGACGAATTGCAAAAATACAAAGAAATTGAGGGAAAGTTGGGTATGAAAATACCTGACTTTATCAAATGTATAACACATTACGATGATGATCTTTATATGATAAAAGATAACGAAATAGTAAAGGTCATCAAAAATGATTTAGAACACAATCATGCTTTAGTATTGCAAGATGGTGTTGTGGTTGGGGATTACTTCTATTTTTCGGTTTCGGATAGGTTTGGAAATGAGTATGAATTAAAATTCTGTGATTACAGAAAAAATTATTTTTTTACATGTGTTGAGGCATTATCTAAATTGTACGAAGAAAACAAAAAGGTACTTTATGAAAACTAATTTGACGAAAGAAATAGAGATCATGGCCAGACATCGACTTATCAAACATCCTGCTTTTGATATGTTGCTTGATGAGGTAGGTCTACCAAACAAAAAGCTGGTAGATTTAATGTTATACAACATTAACACAAAGATATGGAGATGCTATGAGATAAAAGTATCTGTATCAGATTTTCATAGCCCAAATGGTCATAATTTTGTCGGTAATTATAATTATTATATCTTAACAAGAGAAGTATATGAACACGTCAAAGATGAGATACCAGATTATGTAGGTGTTTACTTAAGCGACAGGATGTATGAGCCTGTTAAAAAAGCTAAGAAACAAGAGATTAAATTTAGCAAGGAAGAAATGCTCTATAGTTTTGCGAAAAGGGCATATCACAAGTGGCAGAAAGAAGGTAAAAAATGAGAAATAAAAAAGTAAACAGAGAAGAAGAATGTAAAAGATTTAAAGAATTAGGAATACCAATAGGGATATCGTTTAGAATAAAGGAACTCACTGGATGGTATATGGTTGACACTACTGTTAGGCAAGCATTTGATACAACAAACGGAAAATCTGCTGTAAACGGATTGTATGAACATTTGCTTGACGGGACATGGCATAGGATAAGATGATATGAAAATGACAGATGGAATTGATATGAATAAATATGATGATTTTGTAAAGAAGATAATAAAAGAACAAGATTATTGTTTAGATGATGATTTTATGAAGCAGATTGCAAAACCGAAAAGTAAAGGGGAAACAGATATGCTGACAGTAAAAGACAAAATAGAGCAGTTTAAAAGAGATTGTAAGAGCAATGACTATTACACAAAGGCAATATTGGATTGCAATGAAAGAATTGAAGAGCTAGATGTCATATTGAACGGATTGGGATGCCCGAATGGTACAACTGATCCAAAGTGTGAAAATGCCAGAGATCCATATAAATCTAACAAAATAGAACCAATCATGTTACAAGATGCAATCATCAAAGAACGAGATGAATACATCAGAAAGGTAAATCATGTAAATGGTATATTGATGAAGATAACAAACCCATTAGATAGGCAACTGGTGATTGAATTGTACATAGAAAAGAAGAACCATAAAGAAGTAGCAGATAAATATCACATGAATAGACAGAATATGTACAAACATATTAACAGAGTTTTAGAGAAAATTTTTAAAGTTGCGACAATGTAACCGAAAAAATGTGTTATTATGATAGTATGAAATATTGAGGAAAAGTAAATAAAAGCTCAAGGCATCTGATTTATGGATGCTTTTTGTTTTATCAAGAGAGGAGTGTGATATATATATGAGCTTTGATTATCAAGGTGGAAAGTGGAAGCGCAAACGTGAACATATATTAAGGCTGGATGGTTATCTATGTAGGATTGCTAAAAGATATGGTAGAAAAGAATTAGCAACAACCGTACATCACATCTATCCAGTAGATGAATATCCAGAGTATGCATGGCAAGATTGGAATCTTATCAGTGTATCAAATGGAAACCATAATAAGTTAGAAAACAGAAAAACCGGAGAGCTGACAGAACTAGGAAAGCAACTAATGGAAAGAACAACACCAGGAATTGACTGGCGTAAAAAGAAATATAAAACAGATCCCCCCACCAATCGGAATTGAAAAATAAAAAAAATTCTACTGGGGCGGGTAGCCTTTTCCAACTCCGCAAATTTTTTAAGAAGGGGGGTAAAGCCATTGGATAAGCGTGCGAGAACAAGAAAAAGAAATAAGATAACCGCAGAAATAAAGGATAATATGACAAAAGTAGGAACATATAGAAAAGAGTTTGATATTACCATATTGCGGTATGTGGACATGCGGATACAATATGAATTGATGAATGATAAGTGGTATGAATCCGGATGTGCTATAACAGAAGAATATGTAAATAAATCTGGAGCAAAGAATATAAGAAAAACAGCTTTGTACATGGCATTGGAATCTATGCGAAAAGATTTGACGGATATGGAAAATATCCTGGGCCTTACTCCTAAGGGTTTGAAAGCAATAAAAGCGAAAGGTCTTGATAAAGGAAAACCTAGCAAACTGGAGGAAGCTTTGAGTGAACTATCAAAGTAACCTTGATATCGTCATGGATTATGCTGAAGGCATCGTATCAAAACGTATCATCGCAAATGAATATAGAATAAAAGGATGTCAAAGATTTCTTGATGATCTAAAAAATCCAGAGTATGACTTTACAACACATGATGCGGAATTTGTCATAAATCTGATTGAAAATACGTTTTGCCATCAGCAAGGAGAAAAACATGATGGTACACCTTTAAGAGGTACACCATTTCTTTTGATGCCTTTCCATAAATTCATCATTTATAATCTATTAGGATTTAAATTAAAAGATACGATTATCAATAGATTCCACGAATGTTTGATATTCATCCCAAGAAAAAATGTTAAGACTTCTTTCGCCGGTGCATTAGCTTATGCTCTTGGAATTTTATATAGAATGTCCGGAACAAAAATATATGTAGTGGCGGCGGCATTAAACCAGACAATGGAAACGTTCAAATTCATGAAATACAACATCATCAATATGGGAGAAGAAGAAACATTTCGTATTATTGATAATAACAACGAGCATTCTATATCCGGGGAAATCGGCGGAGGATTATTTGACATCAAGGCATTGGCCACAAACCCGGATGCGCAAGATTCATTCAACTGTAATATTGCGATTGCCGATGAGATTCACGCATTTAAAAAACCTAAGCAATACAATCTATTTAAGGAAGCCATGAAGGCTTATACAAATAAAATGATGATTGGAATTTCTACTGCTGGAGATGATCCAAATAGTTTTTTAGCACAGAGAGTTAAATATTGCAAAAAAGTATTGGACGGAATTATAAAAGATGAACAATACTTTATTTTTATATGCGAAGCAGATTACACGATAGATGATGATGGCAATAAATATTTAGACTATACGAATCCTCTTGTACATGAAATGGCCAATCCTGCTTATGGGGAGTCCATACGTCCGGAAGATATCATGAGTGATGCTTTACAAGCTCAAAATGATCCACAGCAAAGAAAAGATTTTTTTGCTAAATCATTGAACGTATTCACCGATCAGATGGACACATACTTTGATATGAACAAAGTAGTAAGTTCTGACAGCAAATATAATTGGAGTTTAGAAGAATTATCAAAACTACCGATTACTTGGTTTGGTGGAGCCGACTTGTCAAAGATGCATGACCTTACAGGTGCTGTATTGTATGGACGGTATAAAGATGTAGATATTTGTATATCACATGCATTTATACCAAGAGCGATAGCACATCAAAAAGCGGACGAGGATAACATTCCAGTATTTTGGTGGGAAGAAGAAGGATGGCTAACGATGTGTAATAATGATGTCATAGATTATGAAGATATCATTAAATGGTTCATCAGTATGAAACATATGGGTTTCAAAATAAAATGGACGGGATATGATCGAAGATATGCAAGAGAATTTACATTAAAAATGAAGAAAGCAGGTTTTAAGATTCGTGATCAGAAACAGCTGTATGTAGAAAAAACAGAAGCATTCAGAATGATAGAAAATAAGATCATACTTGGAAAATTTTATTATTTGCATAGTGCTGCTTATGAATATTGTATAAGCAATGTAAAAGCGATTGAAGATTCAGACGAGTTTGTAAGATTTCAAAAAGTCATGCCGACACAAAGGATAGATTTATTTGATGCCAGTGTGATTGCAGGAAAACAGTTATTGATCAATGGTGAAAAATCTCAAAGTGCATCAGCATTTTTAGACTAGATTGGAGGAATGAAGATGAGCAAAAAAGGAAGAAAACAGAAAGTTAGAGCAGAGCCAATGCATACACAAGAACAAAGAAATATGGTATCCCTTTGTAATCTTGATGTTTGGGAAGATATCATTTGTAGTGGATATACACCCTTATCACAAAATCCGGAAATCGTGGCAGCAGTCAATAAGATTGCTTCCATAGTATCAAGCATGACGATACATCTGATGGAAAATACGGATAATGGAGATATTAGGTTAAAGGATGAATTAGCAAAAAAGATAGATATTAACCCCAATCCATATATGACAAGGAAAACATTTATATCATATATCACAAGAAATTTATTGCTAGAAGGCGATGGTAACAGTGTGGTATATCCGAAAACAAAAAACGGACTGATTGACGAATTGATACCACTACCGGCAAATAGTGTAAGTTTTGTACCGGATGGTTTTGGTTATAAAATCGTGTATAATGGAATTTATTATGATCCATCCGAATTTATACACGTTGTAATAAATCCATCTGGAAGTTATCCATGGAAAGGAAATGGATATAGAGTTGCTCTAAAAGATATCGCAAAAAACTTGGCACAGGCCAATGAAACTGTACGAGGATTTATGCAATCAAAGTGGAAACCATCAGTAATCGTAAAAGTAGATGGTATGGTAGATGAGTTTGCATCAAAAGATGGAAGAACTAAATTACTCAATAAATATATTGAGTCAAATGAAGCAGGAGAACCTTGGATGATACCAGCCGAGGGATTTGATGTTGTAACAGTAAAACCATTATCATTGACAGATCTAGCAATCAATGAAAACGTAACATTAGATAAAAAGACAGTGGCGGCCATATTAGATGTTCCGCCTTTTGTTTTGGGCATAGGTGATTTTAATGCTGATGTTTGGAACAACTGGATTAACACTAGAATAAAAGATATCTGTGGTGCAATAGAACAGGAATTGACTAGAAAATTGCTTATAAGTCCTACAAGATATTTTAAATTTAATTGTCGCTCACTGATGGCGTATGACATTGAAAAGCTAAGTCGTGTAGGTTGCGATAATTATACACGAGGAATCATGAAAGGAAACGAGGTAAGAGATTGGCTAAATCTTCCACCAGAAGATGGATTAGACGAACTCGTTATACTAGAAAACTATATTCCAGTGGGTATGATAGGAGATCAAAAAAAATTAATTCAAGGAGGTGATGATAATGGCTGATAAGCAAAGGAGAACACGATTTAATACAGGATCATTTAAAACACGAGATGAAAATGGTGAAAAATACATCAGTGGCTATTTTGCAGTATTTAACAGCAACTACGAAATTTATCCCGATTGGACAGAATCCATTGCAAGTACAGCGTTTGACGGTCAACTTGATGGCGATGTTAGATGTTTGATTGACCATGACACAAGACTAGTATTAGGTCGTACAAAAGCCGGTACATTAAGTTTACGTGTGGACGGAAAAGGTCTATGGGGCGAAGTAAAAATAAACCCAAATGATCAGGATGCATTAAATCTATATGAGCGTGTAAAACGTGGAGATGTCGATCAGTGTTCTTTTGGATTTGAAATTTTAGAAGAAGATAGGTCTATAAACGAAAACACCGGGGCAGTGCATTGGACAATCAAAGCAGTAAAACTTTATGAAGTATCCATCGTGACATTTCCGGCGTATGAAGATACGGAAGTATCAGCAAGAAAAAAAGAAGTGGACACATTACAGAAAAGAAGTCATGAAATGTGGAAAGAAAGAGCTTTAAAGAAGCTGAAAGGAGAATAACATGGCATTAAAAGCATTGTTGATCAAAAGAAAAATCACAAACAAAAAAACAGAATTAGAAGAATTACGAAAGAAAGATAGTGAATTTCAGAAACGTGAAAAAGAATTAGAGGAAGCAGTAAATGAAACTGATGAAAAAATTTCTGAGGAAGATCAAAAAGCATTAGATGAAGAAGTTGAAAAATTCACCGGCGAAAAAGACGATTTTGAAAAACAAAAAAGTGATTTAGAATCGGAAATCTCTGATTTAGAAGATGAATTGAAAAAGTTAGAGGAAAGTCAACCGGAAGAAAAACGTGATGATTCCAAAGAAAAGGAAAAAGAAAAAAGAGAAAAAGGAGAAAAAAACAAAATGGAAGTAAGAACAAAATTTTATGATTTAGATATCCAGCAGAGAAACGAATTATTTGCAGATGAAAAAGTAAAATCATTTATTACAGAATTGCGAACATGCATCAAGGAAAAAAGAGCTATTGCAGGCGAAGGATTATTGATTCCACAGAATTTTATCCCAATGATCAAACAGGTGATTGAAAAAACATCTAAACTTTTAAATTACGTCAATAAAGATATTTTGACCGGCACAGGTAGAATGGTCATTATGGGATCTATCCCAGAAGGTATCTGGACAGAACAATGTGGAACATTGAATGAATTAGAATTAGGTTTTAATGATGTAGAAACAGATGGCTTTAAAGTTGGCGGATTTTTTAAAGTAAACAACAATATCATCGAAGACAATGATATTGATTTAGCATCACAATTAATTGAAGCATTGGGTATCGGTATTGCGAAAGCAATCGACAAAGCAATCGTATACGGAACGGGAATCAAGATGCCACTAGGATTTGTCACAAGAATTTTTCAGGAAACAGCACCGGAAAATAGATCAAAAAATGAAAGAGAATGGAAAGATTTACACCAGTCAAATGTAATCAAAATTGAAAATAAAGAAGGAGTAAAATTATTTCAGCAAATCGTTAAATGTAAAAAAATCATCAAAAATGATTATAACTCTGATAATTTGATTTGGATCATGAATCAATCAACGCATACAGATTTGATTGCCGAAGCAATGGGGTGTAATATGTCGGCTGCCATCGTATCCGGAATGAACAATACGATGCCTGTAATTGGTGGAGAAATTGTAGAGCTTAATTTCATGAATGATGGCGATATCGCATTTGGATATATGAAAAATTACAAGACAGTGCAAAGAAAAGAAATGAAAATCGGGCAGTCTGATCAAGTGAAATTTATTGAAGAACAAACATTGTTTAAAGGTACTGCTCGATATGATGGAAAGCCGGTAATTGCAGAAAGTTTTGCCATCATGAATATCAACGGAAAAGAACCATCAAGCAAAGTGTTATTCGCACCGGACAAGGCAAATTTAGAAGATGTAGAATTAACAAGTTTAGCGATTGGCACAAACACGCTATTCCCAACATTTAAAAAAGAAGTTCGTGAATATATGGTAAACACAAATAAAGCATCAAGTAAAATCGATGTGAAAACGGCAAATGAAAAAGCAACATTAGAAATCAAGAATGGCGATACAGTAATCAAAAATGGAGAATCAGCAACATGGACAGATGGTGAAAATAAGCTGACAATCACAGTTGGATATGCCGGAATCGAATCAGTATATACAGTTATCGTAAATAAAGAAGCAACAGTAGGAGCATAACATGGATAAGTTAGCAATGCTGAAACGTGATTTACAGCTTTTATCAAATGCAAATGATGAGCTGTTAGTTGATCTATTACAGGCGGCTGACAAATTTATTAAAAGAGAAGGTATCAAAGATGATGGCGGCATAGAGTACACAGAGATACAGGTACAATATGCCGCTTATCTTTTCAGACGAAGGGCTGGAGGAGATACAGGAATGCCAAGATTTTTGCGTTATGAAATGAATAATCTGCTTTTTGCACAGAAGGCATCATCATGACATTTGATGATGGAATTTTGTATATATACGCTAAAACCAATCTATCAGAAAAAGGAGATAAACCGGATTATAAATTGTTGTTAAAATCTGCTCATTATTTCGGATATGAAACGATTGGTTATAACCGTAGATATACAGCAAAAAAGGCGGATGAAGAAATAGATGCTTTAGTGCGGATTGATTTTGATGAAAATATCAGAAACGATGACATTTGCATACTGGAAAACAACAAGCAGTACTTATGTAAATTTATACAGCATTTTGTAGACGATGGATTAAGGTATACTAGAATCACGTTGCAGGAGGCGGAAAAAAATTATGACATCGATAACACAGAAACTTAAAAAGATTCGTGATACTTTATTATCAGTAACAGCATATGTATATCACTATGAAGCTGAATATAAAAAAAATTTTTATATCGTATGGCAAGAAACAGGAGAAGCGGAATCATTAGCACAGGATAATAAAAAGTGTGAACAGGTATTACAAGGCACGATCGATTATTACACGAAGGATGATTACGATGTATTGATAGATGAGATACAACAGGCGTTGAATGAAAGTGAAATATCTTTTCATTTGAATTCAGTACAATACGAGGAAGAAACATCATATATCCATTACGAGTGGATATGGGAGATTTGACATGGCAAAAATGCAAGTAGAAGGATTGGAAGAATACGCCGAATTGATTCAGAGCATTTCAAAAGATGCAGAAAAAATAATAAAAAAAAGTGTTTACGTTGGTGCTGGTGTGATCGGTGATGCAATAAAAAACGAAATCAAAAAGCTCCCAACAGACAACACATATGGAACAGAAAAAGATAAGGCAAACGTAGTCACAAGATTACAAAAAGCAGATTTGATCGATGGATTTGGTATATCACCGATCAAAGATGATGGTGATTATATAAATGCAAAAGTCGGATGGAGTGGATATGGTAGGATAAAAACAAAAAGATATCCTAAAGGTGTACCTAATCAAATGCTTGCACGATCAGTAAATAGTGGCACTTCATTTAGACAAAAAAATCCGTTTGTCACTAGAGCAGTAAATAAAAACAGAAAAGCAGCACAAAATGAAATGGCAAAAGTCATAGATGAAGAAATAAAAAAGGAGATGAAATGATATGGCAATCAAAGGATTATCAAGACTTGTTGTCGCAGAATACACAGCCGACAACAATAAAGTCACGTATACGAATCCACAATTGACGGAAAAAATGTCAGAATATGCCTTGGATATTACACAGACGGAAGATAACCCATTGTATTTAGATAACGGAGTTGCAGAAATGGACAATGGAACATTTGAAACAGGACAGTTGACCATCAATACTGGAAACTTAAGTCAAGAAACTTCTGTCAAAATTTTAGGCATCAAAGAAAAAGATTTTACTGTAAATGGTAAACAGGTAAAAGAACTGGTATACGATGATAAGATCAATGCGCCGGCGCTAGGAGTAGGACTAATTGAATTACACCAAGTTAACAACGTTGATAAATATAAAGGTATTTGGATGCCTAAAGTAGTGTTTAAAATTCCAAATGATTCCGCAAAAACGAAAGGTAAATCTGTGGAGTGGCAAACGAAAGAAATTGTGGGCACTGTCATGCGATCAGATGAAGTAAACGAAACAAGCGTGCATCCTTGGAAAAATGAATCATGGTTTGACAGTGAAACAGATGCATTAGAATATCTAATGATAAAAGGTGGAAAAACCGCAGGAGGTAAATAATGCGATATCTAAATTATGTATGGATAGGGGATAAGAAATACCCTCTATCCTTTTCTTTGTTTGGCGCACAAAAACTAATTGAAAAATACGGATCCATAGAAGAAGCGATGGAAAAAGTAGAAAAAAGTGAAAATCAAGCAGAACGCCTAGCAATCACAGCAGATTATGCAGAATGTTTGATACAAAACGGGTGTGAATATTGTAATGAATTTGGCATGACAGATTACAAAGGAGCACCGAAAGAAAATGGTATTTTAGTGCCGATAAATGCAAGAAAAATTTTATTATTATGTGGAATAAATAATTTTAAACCGTTGATGGAAGCAATCCGTAAAACGGTAAACAGCGACCAAAAAAAGAAAATAAACGCAGTACAGAAAAATAATTCAAAAAAAAAGAAAAATCATTAAAAGGTGATTTTTATATCTACATGGAAATGATGGCAAGAATGGCTGGGATACCAATGAAAGAATATAGGTGTATGCCTTTAGGAGAGCTATCAGACCAAATAGATGCATTTTCAATATTATCGGGATATGCTGAAGAAGAAATCGAAGAAAAGTATATACCAGATTTGAGGTGAAAACATGGCGTATGATATAGGTCCTAGAATTGGGATAAAAGGCGAAAAAGAATTTAATGATCAAATAAATAACATCAATCAGAATCTAAAAATATTAGGTTCAGAAATGAAAGAAGTAACTTCTAGATTTTCTGACAATGGGGAAAGTCAAGATGCATTAACGGAAAAAAGCCGAGTAATGCAAAAACAATTAGAAAATCAAAGCCAAAAATTAAAACTCGTTGAACAACAACTTGAAAAAGAAACGGACAAGATGCAACAACTAGCGAAAGCCGTAGAAGATGCATCAAAAGAATTTGGCGAAAATTCAATTGAAGTAAAAAAAGCAGAAACTGCCTATAAAAATCAAGAGAAAACAGTGAGTAATTTACGTGTTGGAGTCAACGAAACAAAAACATATATCAATAAATTATCCGGTGAAATAAAAGAAAACAAAACAGCCTTAAACGAGATGGATAATGGATTGAGAGATGCAGCAACAGGAATGAAAAAAGCTGGAAATGAGGCAGATGATTTAAAAGATGATCTAGAGGATGTAAAAGATACGGCATCAGATGCAGGAGAAGCATTTAAAGGGGCATTTGCTGGTGCAGCACTTGCAGAGTCTTTAAATAGCATAGGAGACTCAATTAAAAATGTAACCGAAGAATCTAAAGAATATATCAAGATCATGGGTGCTCTAAATACATCATCAGAGCTTGCCGGATATACAACAGAACAAACGGCTGAAACATATGTGCAATTGTACGGTATATTAGGAGATGACCAGACAGCAGCGACAACCACAGCTAACTTACAAGCCTTGGGATTAAGTCAAAAAAAATTACACGAATTGACAGAAGGTGCCATTGGTGCATGGGCGAAGTATGGTGACAGTATCCCAATTGATGGACTGGCGGAATCAATCAACGAAACCGTGAAAGTAGGAAAAGTTACAGGAACATTTGCGGATGTACTGAACTGGGCAGGTACAAGCGAGGATGGATTTAATGAAAAATTACAATCCACAAAAGATAAAACAGAAAGAGCAAACATGGTATTGAAAGAATTATCCGAACAAGGTTTGACACAATCAGCTGATAAGTACAGAGAAAATCAAAAGTCACTCGTAGATAACAACGAAGCACAGGCAGAATTGAACGATGAATTAGCGGAGTTTTCTAAAAGCATGCTGCCATTTCTTACGACATTAACAGAAATGGGCACAGCATTGTTAGAAATGTATAATTCACTGCCGGCACCTATTCAGGGATTGATAATCGGTATAGGTGGGATGGCACTTACATTATCACAACTTGCGCCTCTGATTTTAGCACTAAAGGCAATGGGAATAGGTGGGGCATTATCATCTCTCGGAACGTTGATCACAGGAACGATGATACCATCAATTGGCGGAATGTTAACGGCACTCGCTCCTTTTTTACCCTGGATAGCATTAGCAGTTGCCGCAATAGCTGGAATCATTTTAGTGATTAAAAACTGGACGCAAATCACTGATTTTTTTGGTAAAAAATGGCAAGAAATGTGTAAATTCGCATCAAAAGATTCTGATGATTTTTTTGGAGATTTAAAAGATATCATGAAATCAGCAATGACCGTGATAGAGGGATTGGTAGATTTTGTTGCCGGTGTATTTACGGGAGATTGGCGA
>ENA-OWPJ01000541-OWPJ01000541.1-human-gut-metagenome-genome-assembly--contig:-NODE-541-length-33379-cov-3.91643_pt1 | contig 33379 bp, 39 predicted proteins | sample MGYA00248264_ERZ651846 | MGnify/ENA primary metagenome ERZ651846 (study PRJEB26924, sample SAMEA4378271) | human gut metagenome | biome: human gut; feature: human-associated habitat; material: faeces...
ATCTGAAAAAAGGTATGAATGTGATGGTGATCGAAGCATTTGATGGAAAGCTATAATCCGGTACTAATGTTTAATTATTTTTAAGACATTTCCATTTTTGTTTGACAGCTTAATTTTCAATAAATCGCAAAAAAATTGTCCAAAATTTGTTAAAAAAACGAATATTTATGAATTCATGAAAAAGAAAGAAGATGACCACTATGTATTACACTGTACAAATAAAACTAAGGACTGATGAAGAACAACACGAAATTCTTCAACAATATGAATACATATATTTATCTGAATTACAACGTCTAATCACAAAAATGGTGAACCTAAAAAAGAAACAACGCTTCTCCAGTTTCCAATATTCTCCATGCATTGAAAAATCATGTCGCTGGATGCTTTATACAGTTGCCACAAAAATAGCCACTGCCAAAATAGAAAACAGAACTGGTACTTACAACAAAAGCGGCACATGGTCCACCAACGCCTTTAAAATCATACATAACGATTTATTCCTATCCTGTGGCGAAGGCTTCCCATGCAAAGAAATCATTATCCCACTTGCCATGAACAGTAAAATTGAACGCCGCCTAAACAAAGGCAAAAAAATGCGTTTAGATCTGGTACATGACGAAAATCTCTGGTACTGTAATATTTTAATGCAAGCAGAAGATCAATAGAAAATATCCTCAAAATATGATACCATAATAGCGCATAAACAAAAAGAAAACAGGAGAAGGATATGATTTCAAAAAATTTAATATTTGATATTGATGGTACGCTATGGGATGCGACACATCAGATTTGTGAAGCTTACAACGAAATTATCACAAAAGAAAACAAAAACTACCCACTCATTACAGACGATATGATGGCAGGTGTAATGGGACTACTGATTCCTGATATTGCTGATCAGTTTTTTCCATACCTATCAAAAAGTGAACGTCTGACATTTATTCAAAAATGCTGCGACAACGAAAACAATCACTTAAAAACACATGGCGGTATTTTATATCCAAACGTAAAAGAAGTGTTATCACAACTATCTAAAACATACAATCTATTTATCGTCAGCAACTGTCAAGATGGCTATATCGATGCCTTATTTACTGCCCATCCAATTGGCCAGTATTTCAAAGATAGCGAATGCAGTGGCCGCACCAGTCTACCAAAAGGAAAAAACATACGCCTTTTAATGGAACGAAACAATCTAAAAGATGCTATTTATATTGGAGATACTCAAAAAGACAAAGAAGCCTGCGAAGACGCACAAATTCCATTCATATACGCCACTTATGGATTTGGCACTGTTGATTCATATGACGCAAAAATCGATTCCTTTGATGAACTTTTAACCTTATTTTCCAACTAAACGCCCAAAAAGGATGCCTTTTTACATTTTTTTCAAAAAGACATCCTTTTTATATACGCAAATTATATATTCAAGCTCACTCGAATTGCCTGATCTATTTTATCAATTGTTTTATCATCCAGCGTACATATCCATTGTCCCAAACGTTTCTTATCAATTGTTCGTAACTGCTCACATAAAATCATGGATACATAACTCAAAGACGAATCAGAAAAAATCACATGTGTCGGAATTGGCGGTTTACTCATTTTCTTTGAAATTGGCGCTATAATGATCGTTTTACTATATTTATTGCCCTTGTCATTTTGTACCACAACAACAGGACGCACACCTCCCTGCTCACTTCCTACAACCGGAGAAAGATCTGCATAATAAACATCTCCTCGTCTTACCATTATTTCATCACAGCCACCTGCATACTGTTGATCACCTGCATCATTTCCTCAGGACCCAATTCCTCAGAATATACACTGTATTCCACCCCATTATGAATCACACTCATATGATTGCCATCATAAAACCCCACCACATCTAGACTATCTACCATTTCCCCTGGCATCAACACCGTCTGGGTTTCTGGCACTGCCTTGCGCATTGACTCTACAACTGTGAAATTCTTTTCTCCTGCATATTCTAACACATGTTTCATCTGTGCTCCGGTATTCATTTTAGATACTTTCTGTAAATCAGCGTCAAATACCTGCACAGGATATAGTGGTAAATCTTCCTCACTGATTCCATTTGTACTCGTCTTACTATCTAATGCTTCTGGTGTCTTAAAATAATCTTTTTTCATTTTTGAATCATACGTACATTTATTGAATACAATTTTTAACTGTACTGCATGATCTGAATTATAGATTTGTATCCATTTCAAATTGGCATCTTTATCAAACATGATTTCTTCTTGATTAAAATTCTTATTATTTGGATATGTGACCTTACTGCTTACCAAATAACCATCATCTTTCTTCGTGATTTCTGCTTTATCGGATTTCACGATTTCTGCGATACTCTGCAACAGATATGGCTTTGGAGAATTTAATGGCCAGTCACCTTCAAACTTGAAAACCTGATTCAGACTTGGCGTTACCACAAACACCCCGCCATCATTCCTCAATATCACCTGTTCCTGATTTAACTCCTTGTCAACTAAGGATACCTTAAATAAATCTTTTTCATCTTTCTGATATCCCACTTCTAAAGCGTATGTTTTTACGTCCTCACCTTTGGTGATTTCCATATCGCCACTTAAGATGTACGAATCCATATCGTTCATTTTACTTTCAAATTGTTCATCAAACGGCTTTGGCTTCATAGAGAATGCCAATGCAGCGACAAGCACAACGATTCCGATACCCGCTATGATTTTTGCTTTCATTTCTTTTCCTCCCTGACATTCTACTTTATGCCCACCTTTGGAAAATCATTCATAAATCCAATGAACTTTCATAGAATAAAACAGGTGAAAAAAATGAGTAAAATACAAAAAACTGCACTTGTGTGCAGTATTGCTTTTTGTTTACATTATGCTTTATATAAACTATTAAACTTCACATTCTTTATGTCATTCTTTGCGAACCATCTGTGGCTTGATAAATTACTGGCCTTTTTGATAGGAGCTGCTGCTTTTCTTGATATTTTGATATTCAAGAAAGATGAATGATATATTTTTACTTATTTCCAAGTAAAAGTCTTTGTCATTTAAAGAACCTTTTTCATCAATACATGGGGAACATGTTCATCTAAATGTTGTTCTCCACATATTACATATCCTTGTTTTTCATAAAATCCAGCCACCCTGCATTGGGCATCTAGATATACTTCCCGATAATCACTTTTTCTGATTTCACGCTCTGCAAGTTCTAACAGATATGCACCTAGATGTTTTTTTCTCGCCTGTTTTAACACTGCCAGACGACCAATACGCATTTTGTCATTTTCTACATAAAAGCGAACACAGCCAAGTGCTTTTCCATCTTCATATATACAGATATGCGTTGCGAAATCATCGATGTCATCAAATTCATTTTGAAATCCCTGTTCTTTCACAAAGACTTCTTCCCTGATCATATGCCAATCGTTTTGATTTTGATCTTTCTTCCACGTCAACATTTTTCATACCTTAAATAATCATAAATCCATGATCAGAAACAACTTTTCTGGCAATTGCCACCATATCGCTGTTGCCTTCCACAATCACACATTTTTTATCCAAATTGATATCAAAATCAACTCTTGTTTCACTTAATGCTTTTCTTAAAGTTTCTACCTGATCATTGTCATTCAGGTTTTTTACTAAAATGATATTTTTCATAGAATTCACCTCACAAAGCTATTATATCATAAATCCATGTACGTGTTATGTGAAATTATGTCACTTTTATTGAGAAATAATTGTTCCTGCACTGCAGGAAAATGTTCCCTTTAAATGAATGGTGATTTGATGTTCTTTAGCATATGTGACGCAGCGATCATGTAGAACTCTTGATTTCATATTCAACATTTCATCATAACTTAACTGATCATATTTCATCGCATACGTATGCATTTTGGGATCCATCGTATATACACCATCCACATCTGTATAAATTTCCACTTCATTTAGTCCCAGCATATCCGCAAATAACACTGCACTATAATCACTACCGCCTCTGCCAAGGGTTGTGACCTTTCCTTCATCATTGATACCAATAAAGCCGCCACTCACCACTACATCGTAATCTCGTAAACGACGTTTTACCATATGATCATCTAAATCCAACACTCTTGCGTAATCATACGTATCATCTGTGATAATTCCTGCATCGCAAAAGGGAATAGAATAGGAATCAATGCCCATTTCCTGTAATTCTGAACTAATGGTAAGGGCAGACAGCTGCTCTCCAATTGACACAAGTCTTGCGCTCTCTTCTTTACTGATATGATCATTGCCAAGTGATAGCAGTGTATCTGTTGCATAGGCATCCGGATATCTTCCCATTGCGGAAACTACCATCAACACTTTGCTTGTTTTACTGGCTTCTATTACATGCCGGTACACATAGGTTCTTGTCTTTCGATTACGTAAAGATGTACCGCCAAATTTCATCACACGTATTTTCATCATATACCCCCATACTCTCTATACCATATGTGAAAACATACCGGTTTGTGAAAGAAATCGTCCTTCAAATAAAAAAGACATATTCATTTTAGAACATGTCCTCATAGTATTTCGCTTTCTTTAACAGCTTTTCATATACCGGTTTCATATCTTCTTCACTTACATAAGTGTTAATTTTATCTATTGGTATCCACGCCACACCACTATTTTCATCCGGTTTTATGGTGATGGCTTCCCCTTCATCTGCACTGCATAAATATGTGACATTTAAATGCACATGGGCACTGACAAATTTTCCACGCTTTGTATGTGGTGGTACAGGCAATATATCAATTGCCAGAATATCTTTACTGACAAGTTTTAGATGTTGTAATCCTGTTTCTTCTTTTCCCTCTTTTAATGCCACATGAATACTATCATGATCTCCATCACAATGACCACCGCACCATCCCCATGATCGATAAATATTATGATAAATCATCAACACTTTATCTTTTGTATGATTCATGATCCAGGGACTGCTTGTCATATGAGCAAAGACGTTTTCCCGATTATAGATATCAGGGAATTGTTCCATATATGCAAGCATGACACGTTGATCAGCCGCTTCTTGTTCATTCCATGGCTGAAATGTCTTTAATTTCTGATATAATGCATCATTTACATATGTTTCATCCATTCTATCAATCCCTCCTTATACGCTTTGTATGCTGAAGGTATCGCATAATGCTCTTCCAAATCCTGCATACTGACTAAGTTGCCTTTTATCTTTTTCCGTATGAATACAAGTTTTCCACTCATATGCCATTCTTTATGTGTAAAAATATGTTTACTATCTTTTAAAGGTACGATTTTTTCGATATCCAGCGTGGATAAGAACAGTTCTTCCTCCTGGGGATAATCAAAGGTATTAAATTCATATAGTCCCGCCAGCAATCCATCTTTTTCTCTTTGTTGAAGCAATATTTTGTCTTCATATACAACCACATCGATATACTTCTTTTCAATCGTACGTTTTTTCTTTCCCGCTTTCACTGGCAGTTTGTGTGTAACACCTGTTTGATATCCTTTGCAATGAGGGGCAAGTGGACAAATATGGCATTTGGGTGCAGCATTTGGTACACATACCATTGCTCCGATTTCCATTACCGCCTGATTGAATGCATCCGGACGCTCTTTTGGAATTACCTCCATTAACAGCTTCTGGAATTTCTTTTTTGTGCTTTCCTTTAAGATATCATCTTCGATTACCCATACACGACTAAATACACGCAATACATTTCCATCAACTGCTGGTACCGGTTGATGAAACGCAATACTAGCGATTGCACCTGCGCTATATGCGCCAATACCAGATAAGCTTAACAATTCATCATATGTAGATGGTAATTGCCCATTAAATCGTTCCATACATTGAATGGCTGCTTTTTTCATATTGCTTACTCGATGGTAGTAGCCCAATCCTTCCCATAACTTTCTTAATGTATCTTCACTTGCATGTGCCAGCGCTGAAATATCAGGCAATGCATGGATAAAACGCTCAAAATATGGTTTTACTGCTTCCACACGGGTTTGCTGCAGCATAATTTCAGATACCCATACACGATAAGGTGTTGCTTCTTCTCTCCATGGCAATATTCTTGCATTGGCGTCATACCATGCCAATAAATCTTCTACGAGTTGTTTGTTATTTATCTTTTCCATGGGGTTATTTTACCACATTCTGTTTGATTACACACATAAATTGCTTAAAAAAAAACGACCATATTTCATGATCGTTTTCAGCTTATATGCCTAATAAACTTTCCGGACGGACTGCACAAGGTTCTCCTGTCACATCACATCTTGCGGAACTTACATAATATTTTCCATAGAAATAATCTTTGCCATAATTATAGAACATCTGTACGCCTTCTTTCATAGACATTTTGCCTAATCGCATTACCTCAAAATGTAAATGTGGTCCCCAGCTGTTTCCTGCATTGCCACTTCGTGCAATCATAGTACCCTGTGTTACGATATCGCCTTCTTTGACGGTAAATGAACCAGTTGTTAAATGATAAAATGATAAGCCATAACATATGCCATTCACGTTGACAATCATATGCATGCCATTTCCTGCACCATATGGATATCCTGCCATCTGTTCCGCTTCGGATGGGGCTGCATCCCAAGGATGATTTGCCACACCACCATCATTTACTGCCACAACAATACCAGTTGCTGGCGCAATGATTGGCAACCCCGTATTCTGATAGGTTCCAAAATCAATTCCTCTGTGTGGAGAACCATCGGTATATGCCCATGTTCCCTGAGAATAATAGAAATTCCCCTGTATTGGATATACCCAGCCAGAGCTTAAATCCGGTCCTGAACTTCCACCAGAGCTGTTTCCACCACTATGATTTCCATCAGCGTTACCATTGTTAGAGCTACCGCCATTGTTTTGATTAGAACCACTCTGATTACTTGAACCATTATCGCCTTTGCCATCATTCGTATTTGATCCTTGATTGTTGTTATTTCCCTGATTCTTATCACCATTATCTGATGGAGTTTCTTCTTTTCCTGTATCACTACCCCAGTTATCTGGTATGATACTTAAATCAATATTTGGAATACTGGAAGCATATTGCCCACTGGAAACCTGCGCCGCTACCTTTTGTGCAGTGATGCTTTCTTGTTGTTTACGATAAACTGACATCAGCTTTTCATTCGCCTCTTTGATTGCGGATACTTCTTCCTTTTGTGCTTTCGCATCTTTTTTCTGTGCCTCTAATAATTCTTTTTTTAAAGTCACATCATCCTGTTTCAATTTCAGCTCTTTCTTTTCTTTATTTAATAATTCAATCTGTTCCTGTTCATAACTGTTTAATTCGCCAACTATGCTTGTTCTTCTTAAAAGATCCGTAAAGCTTGAGGCGCCCATAAGGAAATCAATAAAGTTATTACTGCCGACATATGGCTGCATTTCTACTAAACGTGCCTTCATTAACTGGTCACGCTCTTTGATACTATCCTCTTTTTCTTTGATCTGTACCTTTAATTTCTCAATGGATGCATTGGTCTGTTGCACAGAGCTTTCAATACTGTCCAATACTTTTTGCGCAGATGCTAATTCTGCATTATTTTGTTCAATCACAGAACCTAATTTTGTGATATCCCCTTCAACTGCCGCAATTTGTTTTGACAGTTCTTTAACACGCTTATCCGCATCACTCTTTTTATTCACCAGATAATCTTTATATGCCGAACATTCGCTTTGGGTTTTTTCATCATAGATTGCAGAACATCGCTTATTCATTTCATCTTCTTTGCCCTCAAAGCTTTCCGCCTGTAATGGGTATGATTGTGATAATATCATCGCCAACGCTACACATGAAATCATGACACTTTTTCTCATACAACAACCCTCCTAACGTTTCCAACGTAGATATTTTGTTGTGGATAAAAAACTTCCCACAAGTCCAACGACCATACCTATGCCTATCAATATCAAAGATATCTGAATTGTCATAGGATATACCGCCTGTAATTGAAACATATCGCTTAAAAATACACCATGGAACACCTGATATAAATATTGATATCCAAATATCGTTAATACGACAGGTATGATAGAACCAAAAAATCCAATCAACATACCTTCCAGCATCATTGGTGCTTTGATAAACCAGTTGCTGGCACCCACATTACGCATCACGGCAATTTCTTCTCTTCTTGTATAAATACTCATTTTGATCTTATTGCCAATTAGTAAAGCCGCAATCAATACCAAAAATACGATAAAAATCATACTACCAGATCGAATAGAAGCAAATACAGAAATCATCTCATCTGTATGATCTCCTCCATAATCCGCTGAAATTACATTCTTCTTTGTGGATATTTCTTTACATGCGGCATCGATTTGATTGGCATTTTCCATATCTACAATAAGTGCATCACGAATAGGACTGCTTTTCCCATCATACATATCAAACAAATGATTGGAATCTTTATATTCTTTCTTATACTCTTCCAATTCTTTTTTTCCACTGCTAAAGGTAACTTTTTTTACACCATCCATCTTTTTGATATCTGCCATTAAGGCCTCTTTTTCTTTTTGGGTCGCAACATTATCAATACTGACACGAATCGTTAATTGCTTTTCAATGTGATAGGTAAATGTTTTTAAATTATCCCCAATCAGCATAAACATCGAAATCAAAATCAGTGTAATAGAAACTGCCATGGCAGCTGATAAAGTCATGCCAATATGACGGCGTATGCTTTTTAAGGATGTTTTGATATAAAATTTTACATGTCGATATATTTTCTTCATAGCATCATCTCTTTATTTCCAGCTATTTTCAGCTTTTGTTGTCTTTTCCCTCTTATTGTAACACGATTTTATCCCATTGAAAATAATGATAAAAAATAACGATTGGCAATTCTTTCAAAATAGCGTATAATTTGTTCATATGGATTGAGGAGTGATGGCATGTTCAACAGAAAAAAAGAAAGGATTTTAGGCCTGATTGGTGCCCTGCTTGCGGCAGCATTGATAGGTTTTACTTTGTATTTATGCATTCAGATCACATTGGAGCCTGGTAAATATGATGAAATCGGTATCCATTTCACAAGCAGCGATATTCAAGCGATGTATATGATGTATATTCCTGCCTTTATCGCATCAATTATTTCAGCTTTCGCAGCACTGAATACAGATAAAAACCCTAAAATCTGCGGCATTATCATGATTGTAACGGCAATTATCATTATATTTTCCAACATCATCAATATCATCAGCTTTATCTTATTGATGTGTGCAGGCGTCATGTGTCTTGTTCGCAAAGAAAAGAAATCATTTATTTAGAAAGTAGGGAAACCTACTTTTTTTCTTTACAGAAAACCATATCTACTGCTATACTTGTAAAGGTTTTAGGCCATACTAGGAAGTATAAGGAGTGTATATTAATGAATATCAAGAAAAGTAAAGTTGTGATCATCGGTGCTGGCAACGTTGGTGTCAGTACTGCATTCTGCCTTGTAAATCAGGGAATCTGTGATGAAATCGCATTAATCGATTTAAATGAAGAAAAAGTTGTAGGAGAAGTATTAGACTTAACACATTGCATGGAATACATGCATCGTAATGTAAGTGTACATGCTGGTACATATGATGATTGTAAAGATGCAAACATTATCGTCATTACAGCCAGTGCACCTATGCCAAAAGATAAAAATGATCGTTTGATTATGTTGGATTCTTCAAAGAAAATCATGAAATCTATTGTAGGAAGTATTATGAAAACCGGATTTGATGGGCATTTGATCGTTGTCAGCAATCCTGTGGATATCATGAGTTATTATGCTTATAAATTAAGTGGGCTGCCAGCTAATCAAGTAATTGGAAGTGGTACTACATTAGATACTGCACGTTTAAAATGTAATATCGCTAAACGTATTGATGTAGATCCTAGAAGTGTGAATGCCCTTGTAATTGGAGAACATGGAGATAGTGAAATGATTCCATGGAGTACGATAACCATTGGCGGTAAGGATATTTATAGTGTTGTGCATGACAATGAAGATCGTATTGGAAAACATCCTTATGATGAAATTAAAGAAGCAACCATCAAAGGTGGGTGGGAAATCTTTAATCGTAAAGGCAATACATGTTATGGCATTGCGGCATCAACGGTTGGTATTATCAAAACCATTTTATATAATGAAAACAAGATTCTGCCTGTATCCACATTATTGAATGGAGAATATGGAGAAACTGATTTATATATCAGCGTTCCTACCATCATGGATCGCAGTGGCGCAAAAGAAATTGTGGAATTACGTTTGAATGAACAGGAAATGACTGAATTTAAGGCATCTTGTGCACATCTTCGCTCTTTCTATAAAGATTTAGATATCTAGGCTGACTTCATTGTCAGCTTTTTTTTCTTTTCCAAAACATGCTATCATGTAAAAAAAGGTGTGATAAAATGTATCCAGCATTAGAACTAGATTTATTAGAAGCATTAGATTTATCCATAAGACAACCTGTGTTATATTTTCAATTGCGTATACAACCATGCATATGTATCAACAAATTATCACAGGCTGTTTCACAATGTATTGATTTCATGCCACAATGGGCATGCCGATATGATGAATCATCACATGCATGGCTTCCCTTAACATCTTATACCATCATTGATGAAGTAGACGACTTCGATTTTTCTTCATGGGATATTACCAAACACCCCCAGTTACAGATTCAGATTCAACATGCGCAAGGTTATGATGATTTGCGTATAGGATGCAGTCATGTTTTATGTGATGGAAATGGTGCTATGCAGCTCTTATATCTTTTATGTCACTTTTACAATAAGGATTCTATTACGGTTCAAAATGAGCGAAATCTATCCTCACTTTCTTTCATAAAGACCAAAAAGCCTATACATAAAAAGCCAAAGGCTGTGCCGATAAAACTAAATATCATAGATAATGAATACACATGAGCGTATTCTTACTCAAAAAATTCCAATCGCAGAAATTCAACATATCGTAAACAATCATCAGGTCACAATTAATGATGTCTGCATGTGTGCCTATCTGCTAGCACTTTATGATTTATATCATCAATCATCTATTACGATACCATGCCCTGTCAATCTACGACCTTTTTTATTACATTGTCCTGATACAAGTATCACGAATTTTACTGGTGATTATGCAATTACCATTCATGATATTGCGCATAAAAACTGGATGGAGATCCTTCAGGAAATACACATCCAAATGAAAGAAGAACGTTTGCGAAACAGCAGTTTAAAAGAAATCAAATGGTATCATACCTTTTATCACCTTTTGCCACTATCCTGGATACGACTTCTTGCGTGTAAAGTTTTCCACAATCCCACGATATCCTACACCAATCTTGGTATATTAGATGATACGCAAATGCGCCTTGATGATTGTAAAATCATGGATGCATATGTGATTACTGCGCTGCGTACCTATCCATCTTTTCAATTATCCATTTCAACATATAAAGATATTTGTACTTTCACTGCCCATGTACAAGCAGATCAAAACGCCTTATCCAAAGCACAAATGCTATTATGCAATATCATCAACAAATTAAAAAGCTTTATAGATGCATAAAGACCTTGAAATCAAGGTCTTTGTTTTATATTCATGCAGTGGGAACGCATCTCTTCTTCTGCCCTCTTTCACATAAAAAAAAGCGCTGATATAGAGCGCTCAACACGTAACCTGGTGCAGAAGAAGAGATTTGAACTCTCACGGGATTGCTCCCACTGCCGCCTGAAGACAGCGTGTCTGCCGTTCCACCACTTCTGCAAGTTTTTGTGCTTTATAATAATACAACATTTTTTGATGTTCGTCTAGTCCCTTTTCCAAAAATATAATAAACCTATATTTTTTTGATAAGAAAAGAGCTTAAAATTAAGCTCTTTTCAACCAGTCTTCTTTACGTAAGCACATCACATGCTCAGTTCTTACCTCATGAATCAATGGACAAGAAACATTCTCCACGCTGTGGTGATATGTAAATCCACATTTTTCCATAACCCGTCGTGATTTTTCATTTCCATCATAATAAGCACACCACAGTGTATGCATATGAACTTCTTCAAACGCATATTCCTGCATTTTTCTAACGGCTTCCGGTATCAGCCCCATTCCCCAATAAGGAACACCAATCCAATAACCAATTTCGCCTTCATGATCCTCAATGCTCAAATTACTGTTTTCTTTTCTCATCAAACCGATGCTTCCAACTGCTTTTCCACTTTCTTTCAAGACAACGGCATACGTATCTGGCGCAGATAGTGCCGTTTTTATGATTTCTCTACTGTTTTCCACACTCGTATGCACCGGCCATCCTGCCGCAGGACCAACTTTTGGATCTTTTGCGTATTGATATAAATCCTGTGCGTCACTTTCTTCCCATGGCCGTAATATTAAACGTTTTGTTTCTAATATCATCTATCTCACTCCCTTTCTCATGATATTGTTTACTATGATACCATAATTCATAATCATAAGATAGAAAAAGTATATGATTTTAAGACAATCCAATAATTACAGGTTCCCATGTGTATCCTAACCCAAAACTTTTTCTTACATATACAACAAGATCATTATTATCATTTACATACATTGCAGTATCCGGCATATGTTCATCATTTCTAAAAATTTCAGGTTCATAATAGCATTCTGCCATTTCTGTACCACAGATTTCATAATTATTTTCTTCATAGATAGCTTTTAATTTATTCACAACATCCTCATCACTTAAATGCAATTCCTTCAGCATATCCTCTTGAGATATTAACGTTCCATCATCTTTTTTAAATACATACACCTGATAGGTTGGAGAAACGCCTTCTGACTGCCATATGAAAGGCTGACGTTTTACCAGAATAGAAATATATGAATCACTTACCATTGCGCCTCCACTTAATGAAGTAAAACGAGCTACATAGCCATCATCCCCAATGCTCATTTCCTCCTGTAAAGATTTTGCGCTTTTTTCTAGTTCCTGACTCACCTTTTTAGCATCCTCACTATTGATATTTACCACCAGCGTATCGATTGCTTTATCGCGCTTTTCAAAGTAAGGCTTTTGTTCATCTGATAATTTTGCCTCTACAGATGATGCAACATACACATAGTCCTTGGCTTCATCCAGCTTCAAGGAAGTATTCTCCTTTGGAGCTGTTGTATCCGTAGTTGGCGTTTCTTTTTCCACTTTCTTTTCTTCAGTTTTCTGACAGCCACATACAAGCAGTAATAAACAACACAGCATTATGATTTTTTTCATACCTTTCACCTTTGCTTTCCTAACTTCATTATACTCGTAAAAAAGAAAAAAGTCCCTAAAATGGGACGAAATTTTTCTATTGGTGCAGCCGGCGGGACTTGAACCCGCACGAGATTACTCTCACTACCCCCTCAAAGTAGCGTGTCTGCCATTCCACCACGACTGCATGGCACATTTGCCCTACTATCATACAATATTTTTAAGAAATATTCTAGCTTTCTTTAGCTCTTCTTATAAAATTCTTCAATTTTTCACACACAACACATCTTTATCACACATTTTTATATGATAATTAACCCCGTGCAAAGAAAGGTTGGACTTATGAAGAATAAAACGAAGAAAATCTCAAAGGCTAGTATACTATTTTATGTATTAGCGGTATTATTTCTATTAGCGACATTATTATTTGCGAAGCTGACTCATGATTATATTTCCGCAAGTGCAGAAAACTCTGGCACGATCACACTGGAAACAACAATCAGTATCTATTTATCAAATTGCGGTTCTTATCTTGCTTATTCCTTTATCTTCTATGGCATTGGAATGATTTTAAGCAAATTCTCATTTATGACGCACACCCTTGCGGACTGCATGGTAGAAGAAGTAGAAGAAAAAGAATCTGAAAATGAAACAGATACAGAAGATGATTATTTCTCTATTGACGCAAAGGATAAAACAGAAGAACCTGCAGAAACAAAAGACTAATAAAAAGCTCATTCTCTCCATTATAGAAAGAATGAGTTTTTTTCTACATATTCTGAATCACTAATTCCGCAATCTGTACAGCGTTTGTCGCAGCACCTTTACGAACCTGATCACCACAGCACCAGAAACTCAATGCATTTTCATGACCACTCATATCCTTACGGATACGTCCAACATATACCAAATCTTGATCTGTAGTATCTAATGGCATTGGATATACTTTATTCACAGGATCATCTACCAGTTTTACACCAGCTGCGTCTTTTAATAATACTTTTGCTTTTTCTACATCAATCGGTTTTTCAAATTCTACCATGATAGATTCTGAATGTGAGCGGAATACTGGAACACGTACACATGTACAGTTGACACTTAATTCAGGATTACTCTGAATTTTTCTGCCTTCAAACTGCATTTTCATTTCTTCACTGGAATATCCTTCTTCATTAAATCCACCAATTTGAGGAATCAGGTTATATGCAATCTGATACTGGAAGTTTTTCACTTCTACTGGTTTATTATCATGAATTGCTTCTACCTGTTGCTGCAGCTCACGGATACCGCCAACACCAGCACCACTGACTGCCTGATACGTAGATACGACCATACGTTTCGCATGTGCATATGCATGTAATGGCTGTAAAGCTACAAGTGCAATAATTGTAGCACAGTTAGGATTTGCGATAATACCTTTATGTTTTTTCACATCATTAGGATTTACTTCAGGAATAACCAAAGGTACATTGTCATCTAAACGATATGCACTACTATTATCCACAACTACTGCGCCTTTTTCCACAGCGATGGGCAGGTATTTCTTCGCAATATCATTTTCTGCGGCACCTAATACAATATCGATACCATCAAAGCTGTTTTCTGTTGTTTCTTCTACTGTATATTCTTTTTCATTGACCCACATTTTTTTACCAGCACTTCTTGCGCTTGCAAGCAGATGCAGTTCTTTGATAGGAAAATTACGCTCCATCAGGATTTTAATCATTTCCTGACCAACGGCTCCTGTTGCCCCTAAGATTGCTACGTTATATGTCTTCATTTTCGTTTCCTCCCTGTTTATAGTATTAGTCTTTCACAAAGCTGTGATAAATCGCATCAATTGTCTTTTCAAAGTCTTTATCTTCTACACCGACAACAATGTTGATTTCATCACTACCCTGTGCAATCATACGAATATTAATATCATTTTCTCCAAGTACTGAGAAGATTTTTCCACTCATACCTGGTTTATACATCATCTTACGACCAACTGTCGCAATTAATGCGATATGATCGATTACCTTGATACTGTCTGGATTACATGCACGTTTGATATCCGATACGATATCATAAATTACATCATTTACTTCATCACCACTAACAACGATACTGAAAGAATCAATACCACTTGGAATATGTTCGATATTCACACGATAGTTTTCAAATACTTCAAGCGCACGGCGGATAATACCAACTTCATCTGACATATGGTTCTTGTAAATTGCCACAACGGTAAAGTTTTTCTTACCAGCGATACCGGTAATCATTTCACCACTTTCCCCATCATCTTCTTCTACGATGATGGTTCCACCTTCTTCTGGATGGTTGGTATTTAAGATATTAATAGGAATATTCTTTTCTTTTACAGGAAAGATTGCTTCTTCATGAAGTACACTTGCGCCCATATAAGACAATTCTCTTAATTCACTGTATGTGATTTTATCAATACGTTTTGGATGATGTACGATTCTTGGGTCAGCCATTAAAATACCAGAAACATCTGTCCAGTTTTCATACATATCCGCATTTAAGATACGTGCCAAAATAGAACCAGTAATATCACTGCCACCACGTGACATCGTCTTGATCATACCATCAGGAAGTGCTCCATAGAAGCCTGGCATAACGAAACGATCATGGTTTTTCATAAAGCCATCTAAGCGATATTTTGTCGCATCAAAATCAATTTTTCCATCATAATGGAATGTGATAATATCCTTTGCGTCCACAAATGGAAATCCTAAATATTCTGCCATCAGCTTCGCAGTTAAATATTCTCCACGTGATACTAAATAATCAGTAGACATGGACTTGCTTAACTGTCCTTTTAATTCTTCCAGATCTTTTTCAATTGGATATTGCAGGTTTAAATCCTTCTTAATGGTTAGAAAACGTTCTTCAATCAATTGAAACAAAGATAAATAATCAACACTGTATTTCAAATGTGCTTCAATCAAATATAATAAATCTGTAACTTTATTGTCGTCCTTATGTTCACGACCGCTTGCGGAAACTACAACAAACTTTCTGGCAGGGTCTGCTTCTATAATGTTTTTAACTTTTGTGAATTGTTGTGCATTTGCGACACTAGAGCCGCCAAATTTTGTTATTTTAATCATAAGTCCTCCCTTTCGTAGATACTTGCCATAAAGGCTGTAGGATCTACTTCTAATACTTTTTTCATTAATTCATGCATTTTCATAACTTCGATATCCTTGATCAGCATATACTTATCAAAGGTACTTGTTTCATACTTAATGCCTTTGAAGTACACACGACATGCTTTATCTGCACGCAAGACATAATCACGACGACAAATCGTTGTATCGTATTTCATCTTGTTTTCATATTTACGCTCCATGTGTTCTTTGCCTTCCAGAATATCTAAAATATCCTGAACAACCGCATTGGCTGTCGCAAGTTTTCCTGCACCCTGTCCATAGAATTTTAAATCCCCAATGGTTTTTCCATGCATACTGATCAAATTGTAGTTATCCTGTGTATTTGCTTCCAGATCACTTTCTTTGAAAAGAATAGGTTCTACTACACAGCTATAACGATCGCCGTCACGTTTGGTTTTCGCAATAAAACGAACAGAACGATTCATGCTTTTGAAATACATAACATCTTCTTTGGTAATGTTACGGATACCAAAGACCGGGAAGTTATCAGGTACATGATAGTCATATGCAATACTTGCAGAAATTCTCAGTTTGTTACATACATCATATCCATCGATATCAGCGCTAGGATCAGCTTCTGCATAACCTAAACGTTGTGCTTCTTTTAATACTTCTTCAAAGCTTGTGCCATAACGCTGCATGTGATCTAAGATAAAATTGCTGGTTCCATTGAAAATCCCATGTATTTCATCCACTTCATCAATACGAAGTGCTTTTTCCAGTCCGGCGATACAAGGAATCCCGCCACCAGTACTAGCTTCATAATAAAATTTTACATTGTTTTCTTTGGCACACTCATTAAAATCTTTTAAGTAAGCTGCCACAACTGCTTTGTTGGCAGTCACAACATGTTTGCCATGTTCTAATGCTTTTAATATATACGTGTGGGCTGGCTCAATGCCTCCCATTGTTTCAACGACTAAATCCACTGCAGGATCATTTACAATGTCGTCTATATCATCACACATATAAGGAAGCGTTTTTTCTTTCCCCTTACGAATCAATATACGTGTTACATGTAAGCTCTTGGTCAAAAGTGTAGCTCCTTCTTCAACGATCTGGTGTACACCACTTCCAATCGTTCCATATCCAAGTATCGCAATATTCATGTTTTTCCTCCTTTTCATAAAAAATGTGTCTTTTCAACAAAAACACTTGTTTTTAGATTGCGAACATTGTATCATAGTATACAAAGAATTGCAAGATAGAAAAAAAGGAGAATGAAAAAAATGAAAGAAATATATACAAGCACGAGAAACTCAAGCAAAGCATTTACACCAAAACAAGCAATTTTGAAAGGAATTGCAGACGATGGAGGCCTATATGTATATGATGGCTTAGACAACCTGCGCCTTCCTTTAGAGGATATGATGCAGATGGATTACATGCAGATGGCAGAAACGATATTACATATGCTGCTTCCTGATTTCAGCGATGAAGAAGTGAAACGTTGTGTAAACGATGCCTATGCAGGAAAATTCCGCAATGAAGACATTACCCCATTACACATGGTAGACGATGAAGCAATTCTTGAATTATTCCATGGTCCAACATGTGCATTTAAAGATGTAGGATTGCGTATGCTGCCTCAGTTGATGCGCGTATCTTTAGAAACCCACACAGATGAAAATGTCATGATTTTGACTGCAACAAGTGGGGATACAGGAAAAGCGGCACTGGAAGGATTTAAAGATGTGCCACGTACTGGTATTACTGTATTCTATCCAGATGCTGGGGTATCCAATATCCAAAAGCTTCAAATGGTCACTACAACAGGAAATAACACCTGCGTATGTGCTATTAAAGGAAACTTTGATGATGCACAATCCAATGTGAAAAAGATTTTCAACAATCAGGCACTATCTGATGAATTAGCAAAACAACATGTAACATTGTCCAGTGCCAATTCCATCAATATCGGCCGTTTGATTCCACAGATCGTATATTATATCTTTGCATATAAGGAAATGGTAAAAAACAATAAGATCAAATTCGGTGAGGAAATCAACTATTGTGTTCCTACAGGAAACTATGGCAATGTACTAGCTGGTTATTATGCGAAATGTATGGGGCTGCCTGTTCATAAATTCATTGTTGCAAGCAACGCCAACAACGTCTTATTTGATTTCTTAAAAGATGGTGTATATGATCGTAATCGTCCATTCTATAAGACCATCTCCCCTAGTATGGATATCCTGATTAGTTCAAATCTGGAGCGTTTATTATATTATAAGAGTGGTAAAGATGCTGCTTATATTGCGTCTTTGATGAAAGACTTAGAAACAAAAGGAAGTTATCAGGTCAAGGAAGAAATATTTGAAAGTGTAAAAGCTGATTTTACTGGCGGTTATTGTGATGATGAAGCTTGTGCACAAGCAATCAAAGAAATGTATGAACAGCATGGATATGTAATGGATCCACATACAGCAGTAGCCTATAAAGTAATGAAAGATTATGAAAAAGAAGACAGTGAACATAAATGTGTATTATTATCTACAGCATCTCCTTACAAATTTGCGCCAGCCGTATATGAAGCTATCTTTGGCAAAGGTGATGAAGATGAATTTGCATGTATGAAGCAGCTGGAAGAAAAAACCGGTGCACAGATTCCTGCGCCTTTAAAAGAACTTTCCACAATGGAAATCCGTCACAATGCATTGGTTGATAAAGATGATATGGAAGCCTTCGTTCAAAAAACTGTGGAGGAAATGTTCCATGATTAAGGTACAGGTACCAGCTACCTCTGCCAATTTAGGGCCAGGATATGACTGCCTTGGAATCGCACTGGATGAATACTGTACAGTAAGTTTTGAAGTAATTGAAGAAGGCTTAGAAATCACAGGCTGTGAAGCTGCATATTGTAACGAAGACAATCTGATTTATCAGGCCTTTTTAAAGGGATTAGAATATTTAAACGAGAAAGTCAGTGGTTTACGTATGCATGTGGAAACCAATATTCCTTATGCCCGTGGTATGGGAAGCAGTGCTACGTGTATCGTCGCAGGATTAACAGGTGCCAACGCCCTGTTTCACCATAAAATGAATAAATATGAAATATTTGATTTAGCTACCCAGATGGAAGGACACCCAGATAATGTTGCTCCTGCTATTTTTGGTGGATTGACTGTTTCTTTTATGGATCAGGGAAAACCAAATATGATTCGTTATGGTGTAAAAAAGGATTTAATTTTTGTAACAATGATTCCCGATTTTGAAGTCAGCACAAAAAAAGCCCGTGAAGTGTTGCCAAATCAAATGAGCTATGCCCAGGCTGTTTATCAAATGGGGCGTACCGCAGCCCTTGCCAAAGCAATAGAAATTGGTAACGGACTCATTATTTCAAAGGCTTGTAACGATCAGATGCAAGAGCCATATCGTAAAAAACTGATACCTGCATATGATGAAGTAAAAACATTATCAAAGGATTGTGGTGCCCTGACGATGTTTATATCTGGCAGTGGTTCAACAATGATGGCTTTAACACAGCAGGAAGAAGTCGCTGATGATTTGATAGCACAGCTAAAACAGCGTTATCCTTCATGGGATTATCGTAAATTACATGCCACCTATGATGGCAGCAGTGATGAGGTGATGTAATGGAAAAATATTATATTGTAGATAGCACCATCCTTCCAGATGTTCTGGATAAAGTAATAGAAGCAAGAACACTCTTACAGAATGGTGAAGTTAAACAAGTGAGTGAAGCTGTAAAAAAAGTGGGTATTTCACGAGGTACTTATTATAAATACAAAGATTACGTATTCCTTCCTGCACAGGGCATGAGTGCTAGAAAAGCAGTCATCTCATTGATGTTGCATCATGATAAAGGAATCTTAAGTGAAGTACTAAATACCATGTCTAAAGTAAATGCGAATATTTTAACCATTAACCAGAATATCCCTATTCATGACTGGGCCAGTGTGGTAATTTCCTTTGACTTATGTGAGATGATGGTATCCATAGACCAGCTGCTTGAACAGTTAAACACTTGCCGTGGTGTGAGTAATTTACATTTGATTGCGGTAGAATAAATGTATAACTTTACATGCAACATTTCTTTTTTCGTAAATTTATGATACGATATACAATGCCTTTCAGAAAAGGAGTAATTGTATGAAACAAATATTTGAAAAACTTAATGCAATCGCAGCATATGCAATTGCCATCAGTGCAGTTTTGATTATGCTCATCACCAGTATTGACTATAACTGCTTTGATAAAGGCTTCTATGCGAAAGAATATAAAGATTTAAATACAGCCCAGTCCCTTGGGATGACAGAAAAAGATTTAAACAAAGCCACTTATACTTTGTTAGATTATCTTAAAAATGAACGGGACGATATTCAAGTGGAAATTTCATTAAAAGGCACCAAAACAGAAGCCTTTAATGAAAAAGAAGCTAGTCATATGGTTGATGTAAGAAATCTTTATCATTTTGCATTGATCTTACGTAAGGGATGTATCGTCGCCTTACTTGTATCTTTGGTATATTTAATATTCCAATATCGTGGTGGTATTTATACACATTTAAGTATCGCTTATATGAAAACGGCGATTTTATTCTTTGTCTTTTTTGCTCTGGTAGGATTCTGGGCTTATGCTGATTTTGATGCTTTTTGGACTGCTTTTCATCGTTTAGCATTTAGAAACGATCTCTGGCTGCTGGATCCATCAACGGATTTGATGATCAACTTGTTCCCTAGTGATTTCTTCTTTAAACTGGTATTTAAGATTATTACCTGGTTTGCGGCAGGATTTGCAGGTTTATTCGCTGTTAGCTATGTTTATTTAAGACATCAGCTACATAAAGTACATAAGGAGTTGATGGGGAATGATGAATTACCACAATCTGATACTGGCAAGTAAGTCCCCTCGAAGAAAAGAACTTATGCAGGACTGTGGTTTTGCTTTTCGTTCTATCTCATGTGATTGTGATGAAGTATTTGATAAAGATATACCAGTAGAAAAAGCAATTGAAAAAATAGCATATCAGAAAGCCAAAACGGTATGGGATGCGTTTCCTGATCAATTGGTGTTAGGCTGTGATACGATGGTCATTTTAGATGGTGAACCACTTGGCAAACCAAAAAATCGCGAGGATGCAAGTCGAATGTTAAAACAGCTGTCTGGTAGCACACATCGTGTAATTAGTGGTGTAGCAATTCTTGGTAAGGATGTCCACATTGTATTTCATGATATCACAGAAGTTACATTCTATAATATTGAGGAGGATGATTTACAACAATATCTGGATAGTGATGAGCCTTATGACAAGGCTGGTGCTTATGGCATCCAGGGAAAAGGTAAATTGTTTGTGAAGGAAATTCATGGTGATTATTATAATGTGATGGGTCTTCCAATTGCGAAAGTCTACCGTGAATTGAAAAAGCTCTTAAAAAATCAATAAACTTTGCGAAAGCTGTTGAAAAAATATAGAAATATATTATAATATAATAGCTTTCCAAAGAAAGCTGCCGACATAGTATAGTGGTAATACAGAGCAATGGTAATGCTCAGCGCGCAGTTCAATTCTGCGTGTCGGCACCATCTGAAAATGAAAGTCTTCCAAGTGGAAGGCTTTTTTTATATAGAAAAACAAGGAAACTATTCATTTCCTTGTTCTTTTTCTAATAGCTTATCAAATTCATTTTTTGGCAATGGTTTAGAGAAATAATATCCCTGAGCGATATCACAACCAATGCCCCTTAAAAACTCTAATTGTGCTTTTGTTTCTACGCCTTCCGCAACTGTACGGACATTTAATGATTTATTCAATTCTATAATGTATTGAATAATCTTTTTTTGTTTCTCATGATCTACACCCATATCCTTAACGAAGAAACGATCTAATTTCAGTTCATCAAATGGCAGTGCCTGTAAAACATTCAAAGATGAATAGCCACTTCCAAAATCATCCATCGACACTTCAAAGCCTAATTGATGAACACTTTGAATTGTTTCCTTTAAGATCTCCATATCTTCCAACGCAACACTTTCAGTTACCTCCAGCACGATTGCGGAAGTATCAACATGATGTCGTTTTATGATTTTCTTTATATCTTCCATATAATTACTGCGATACATCAACATTCTTGACTGATTTACATTTATCTGTTTTATACAATATCCTTTAGACTGCCATTCTTCCATGTATGAGAATGCATGATCTAATACATACATATCCAGTTTTGTGATAAATCCATTTTCTTCAAATAAAGGAATGAATTCATCCGGCATAATGATTTTACCATCCATATTCCAACGGACAAGCGCTTCTGCGCCAACAATCTTTTCAGTCACAATATCATGTTTGGGTTGAAGATATACTTCAAATTCATGATTCTGTAGTGCTGTTTCCATTCTTGATTCTATTAAACTTTGATGTTGGGAAGCATTATATAATTTATCATCATAAATATAGATATCACTATTGCTATGCTTTTTACATTCTTTTAATGCCATCATAGCCCGATTGATCACAAGATCAATCGCCTGATTTTGTTCACGTTCATCAAAAATCTTTATTCCACAGGAGCATTGGATATAATAATGCTGTTGCGGATGTAGTTCATAACTGCATATCTTCGCTTTTAGTTTTTCCATGCGTTTTATCAGTGTTTGTTTATCTTGTTCATGCAGCATCAGACCAAAACAATCCGCATGATGACGATAATATAATTCATCTGTCTGGATTTCCTCTTTCAAACATTTTGCGAAATATTTCAAAAAAGCATCTCCAGCCTGATATCCAAATAATTCGTTAATCATCTTAAAGTTTAAAATATCAAGCTCAACGATACTATAATATCGACTTTTCTCTAATAACGCATTTGCCTCCAGTAAAAATTTACTCTTGGTATAAGAATTGGTAAGTTCATCAAAATATGCGATATTTTCTAATATTTTTCGACTACCTAAAATGATTTTATTGATATATTTTAATAAGGCGCTTAATAGAATAATAATTGCGATAATCGCCATGATAGATAATTTGGAAACCATACGTAAATTAGAGGTCAGTACAGAGTTAGGTACCATACTTACAATTAACCAGTCATTAATTCCCAAAGAAGTAAAATGCGCCAGATATGTATTGCCTTGCTGATGATACATGAAAGATCCATCTTCTTTATTTTTCAACGCCTGTTTTGCTTCTTCTAATTCATCCTGACGATCAAAACTTAATTGATATATATTATCATAAGTCTGATTGGGGTCTTCTTTACTTCGTATAACAAGTGCGCCATCACTTTTCACAATTCCCGCAAAACCATTACCTAATGAAGGCAGATCAACAATACTGCGATATATTTCTGAATCATTTACTGCACATAATGCCCCAATAATTTTACCTTTATGATAAATTGGCACTGCATAAATATTAATATATCCATCACCAAAAGAATCTTTAATTGTATCTGTGATGACTTCTTCACCATGTAATGCCTTTTTTACATAATCCATTTGACTTAAATCAACATTTTCTATTCTCTGTCCGCTAATATCCACCATTGTGGTCATACCATCGGTTCTAATAAACCCCATACGCATAAAACGATTCGCATTATTTATTTCTTCAAGAATTCGATACAGATGTTCTGTTTCCACAGCTTCTTCTTCCCCTAAAATTGTGGCCATCCCATCTAAAGTTTCTATATCTCCATGTATTTGACGAAGGATAGAAGCTTTATATTGTGTGGTCATCTGAGCTAAAAATTCATTTGTTTTTGCATTTTGCTGGTCATTGATAAACCACAAACCACTTAAACATAAAGAAATAAGTACAAACGTAATCGTTGCCACCACAAGAATGGAATGTCTGATTTGATTGTCTACCCGTTTCATTTTCTTCCTCCATGTACCTCCCTATTATACCATTTAATTTATCTGAAATGTAGAAAAAAAATATCCTTTTCTATGAATAAAACACATAGAAAAAGGAAAAAGTGAAAATATTCCATATCCTCAACAATTTCCTTTATACACGTAATTTAAATTCATTCTCGCAATATGACATAAATGTTCTATTTGATCAACATCAGTAGGTGGAATATGACAATGATATCGTGGAAAATATCGACTGATATGTAATGGTATATCTTTACTGATTGACGCAATCCATTTTGTCATTTGTTGCATTTCTTCTTCTCCATCATTTCTTCCGGGAATGATCAGCGTTGTTAGTTCTACATGTGTATACGCACTACAAAGTATGATATTTTCTTTGACCAGTTCAAGATTTCCACCTATTTTCTCATAGAATCCAGAAGTAAATGCTTTTAGATCAATATTCATCGCATCAATGTATGGCAATAAATCCATTAGATATTTTGATGTAATCGCACCATTTGTTACCAATACATTTTTAAGACCATGCGCATGTGCAAGTTTTGCACAGTCATAGATAAATTCATAGCCAATAAGTGGTTCATTATATGTATAGGCAATCCCAATATTTCCTTGTTCATCTGCTAAACGCAAAGCTAGATTTACGACTTCTTCTGGTGTCAGTTTTTCATATTCTACATGATTTTCTTGTGAAATGATTGCATTTTGACAAAAATCACAATGAAAGTTACAACCAAAACTACCAATGGATAAAATACTAGAGCCTGAATGAAATTGTGCAAGTGGCTTCTTCTCAATAGGATCTAATGCAAGTGATGTCATACAACCATAATTTAAAGATACAATTTTCCCATCTCTCATACCTCTGGCTTTACAAAATCCTGTTTTTCCTTCTGTTAATTCACATTGATGAAAACACAAATCACATTTCATGATGGCGAATCACCTCAAATCTTTGAATCCTGAAATCATCAGCTTCATCGATACCTGCTTTTGACAAAGCAATGCGTAATTGCTGATCAAATGTATCTACACCTTCTAAATCAGGCAACAATACTCCTCGACGTAATCCATCATCCACAATCACACCATATCGTTTCACATCTAAATCATCATCACAACTTGCTGGTTCAGGATCACCAAGTATGTCCACACTATATTCTATCAAATGCAGTTCTTCTTTTCTGACCGCATGAAAACGCGGATCTCTTGTTCCTGCAGAGATTGCATTTGCGATAATCTCTTCTCCAACATTCTTTTTCATTGGTGCCAAAGTTCCAATACAGCCTCTAAGACGATTATTTATATGTAGAGATACAAATACTGCCTTCGGCATATTCATCTTTTCTGGAATAAAAGCAGATGATAATACCGTATGATAACGAACATAGTGTTCTAAAGACATTTTCGCAAGCGCCACAAAGGGGTCTTTTTCTATATCGATTGCGCAAATACCATATCCCACACCAAAGGTTCCCTCATATGATAAAAACCTTGTACGATAAGCATATTGAGATAAAATACCCGTTAGCATCAGAAAAGAAGGAAGCCCACATTGTGCACATTCTTTTAATACGGATTGATTGATTGTCTGTAATGCATCAAAATCATTTTCTTTCATAATTCGAACGATTTCTTTATCAAACACTGGACCTTCTTCACAATATCCATAAGGACCATCTGCTTTTAATCGATGAGATAAATCCCCACTTGCGATTACAACGATTTTTTGATTCATTTCTTTTATCGCTTTTGCGATGCATTTCCCAAAAGTGACTTGTATATCGATATCCAAATCGCTGACTCCAATTCGTACGATTTCAAAATCATGATATTCTTTTTCAATGAAATACAGAGGTACCATCGTACCATGATCCAGCAGCTGTGCATCATCACCCAATGTTCCCGCTGGTATCTTTGCTATTTGTGCCTCTTTTTCTATTTTCTCAATCAATTTTTTATCATATCTTTCATGAAAACTTACTTGTGATGCATGAAACTGTGAGAAATCTCCTTTTGCTTCATCACCAGATGATATCGCGATATAATTACGGTAACTTGGCGCATGTGGAGAAAATATCAATATAGTATCTGGTCGCAGTTTTGCGATTTCTTTTGCGATTTGTTCATATGCTTGTTTTGTTTTATTAATCTTTTGTTCCTCGCCTTTTCCTATTTCATTTAAAAGAATTGGTGGATGGGGAACCATATATGCAGCTAGTAGCATTGTGATCACCTCTACGCTCATTATAACACTTTCACACAAGTGAAACAGACAAGTTGAAGTTTTATGTCATAAGTTAAGGAGAAATTTTAAGAAAGTAGATATGAAGCACTTGCCTGTTTCATTGCAAAGGATAACATATTTTTTCCCATATGTCATAAAAGTGAAAAATAATTGTTTTTTTTGCGAAAATATTAAAAAAAACTTTAAGAATCTATTAAAAAAAGGTACAAATCGTACCTTATAAATTCTCTAACATAATCTGGCAGCCATCAACTACACAACTCAGTGCATTTTCAGCTACATACACTGGAATTTTTAATTCATCACGCATCAACTGATCCAGGTTCTTTAATAAAGCGCCTCCTCCAGTCAATACCAAACCATGCTGTACAATATCAGAAGCAAGTTCTGGAGGTGTTACTTCCAAAATCGTTTTTGTCGCATGTACGATTTCTCTTAAACTCTGGTGAATATAAGATTCAACCTCATTAGAGTTGATTTCAATTGCATGTGGTAATCCTGTTTCCACATCACGTCCACTGATACTAATTGTTTCCACATTATCACCAGGAATAGCTGTCGCAATCTGTTTTTTGATTTCTTCTGCTGTCTGTTCACCAATATACATTTTCTTCTGTACACGAACATTTTCAATAATATCATGTGTTAAATGATTTCCAGCTGTTTTAATTGATGTAGAACATACAATATCACCTAAAGACAATACTGCGATATCACTGGTACCACCACCAATATCTAAGACCATATGTCCACTGGCTTTGCCAATATCAAGTCCGGCTCCTAATGCCGCAACCTTTGGTTCTTCTTCCATGAACACTTTTTTTGCGCCTGCTCGATATGCACAATCACGAATTGCGTTCTTTTCCACAGATGTAATTTTGGTTGGATGACAAATTAATATCACGTTCTTTTGAAACATTCCTTTTAAATCACATTTCTTAAGGAAATAATTCAACATCATATCTGTTGCTTCAAAATCTGCAACAACCCCGTCCTTCAATGGACGTAAACAAATCATGTTTTTTGGTGTACGTCCTAGCATATCTTTCGCATCAAGTCCTGCGGCAATACATTTCTTTGATTGCGCATCTACTGTAATAATTGATGGTTCATTCACAACAACACCTTTGTTATCTACACAGATCAACAGGTTCGTCGTACCTAAGTCGATTCCGATTTTTCTTGCCATTACTCATCCTTCTTTCTGCTGTTTCCTAAAATTTGCCAATATAAATATACCACAGAAAAAGGGATAAAACTATTACTATTTACTTTTTTGGCATATTCATCCTTATATAAACTTCACAGCTGTACCATATGCAATGACTTCTGCGGCACCACCCATAATAGCACTGGAAGCATAACGGATATTCACAACAGCATCCGCACCCATCGCTTCTGCCTCTTCTACCATACGTTTCGTCGCAAGTGCTCTTGCCTCATTCATCATTTCATTATAAGCTTTTAATTCTCCACCCACTAAAGTCTTAAACCCCTGTGAAATATCTTTTCCGATATTCTTTGTTTGAATGGTACTTCCTTTCACCAAACCTAACATTTCCAACTCTTTTCCTGTAATGTAATCAGTATTTACTAAGATCATCTTCTTCTCCACTCCTTATCTCGTCAATACGTTCTCTCACGATATATACCCAAAGAAACAATAACGCAATCAAAGGCAACCCAATGATAGACGCTACAAATAAGTTGACTTCAATACAAAACACCATGGCGATCCACATCAAAAAGTACCCCGATACAATCACCCCTATCACAATTGGTGCTATCATTTTCTTATTCATAATCGTTTCTCCTCGTCTATATCTTTATGCTTTTATTATGACATGAGTTATTAGAGGAACACAAGCATTATTTGAAAAAGATAGTTACTTTCATCCCTGTTTGTTTATCACCTGTTACTATGGTAGCATATTCTATCAAAAATGCAAAAAAAAGATGACTCCCAAAGGAATCATCTATCTTTATAATTATAAATATAATTATTTGTTCATTGCTTCAGCGATAGCTACAGCAACTGCAACAGAAGCACCAACCATAGGGTTGTTACCCATACCGATTAGACCCATCATTTCTACGTGAGCAGGAACTGATGAAGAACCAGCGAACTGAGCATCTGAGTGCATACGTCCCATAGTATCTGTCATACCATAAGAAGCAGGACCAGCAGCCATGTTATCTGGGTGTAATGTACGTCCAGTACCACCACCAGAAGCTACTGAGAAGTATTTCTTACCTTGTTCGATACATTCTTTCTTGTATGTACCTGCAACTGGGTGCTGGAAACGAGTTGGGTTAGTAGAGTTACCAGTAATAGAAACGTCTACACCTTCGTGATGCATGATTGCAACACCTTCACGTACGTCATCTGCACCATAGCAGTTAACTGCTGCTCTTTCTCCCTGAGAATAAGCAGTTCTTGAAACTTCTTTTAATTCACCTGTGAAATAATCAAACTGAGTTTCTACATAAGTAAATCCGTTGATACGAGAAATAATTTTCGCAGCATCTTTACCTAAACCGTTTAAGATTACACGTAATGGTTCTTTACGAGCTTTGTTAGCGTTACGAGCGATACCGATTGCACCTTCAGCAGCAGCGAAAGATTCGTGTCCTGCTAAGAATGCGAAACATTTTGTATCATTGTCAAGTAACATAGCAGCTAAATTACCATGACCTAAACCAACTTTACGATCATCAGCAACAGATCCAGGAATACAGAATGCCTGTAAACCTTCACCTAAAGATTTAGCTACTTCATATGCAGTTTTTTCACCTTTTTTGATTGCGATAGCTGCACCAGCAATATATGCCCAGCATGCGTTTTCAAAACAGATTGGCTGAATGCCTTTTACGATGTTGTAAACATCAACACCTTTTTCATCACATAGTTTTTTTGCTTCTTCGATGGAAGAAATACCATATGAATTTAATACTTCATTGATTTTATCAATACGTCTTTCGTATCCTTCAAATAATGCCATGATTTTTCCTCCTATTCGTGTCTTGGGTCGATATATTTAACAGCATCTGCATAACGACCGTAAGTTTTCTTAGCGTTGTTTAATGCTTCTTCAGGGTTAGTACCTTTCTTAACAGCATCCATGAAAACACCCATGTTTACATATTCGTAACCAATGATTTCGTTGTTTTCATCTAATCCCATCTGAGTGATATAACCTTCAGCAAGTTCAAGGTAACGAGGACCTTTTAATTTTGTTGAATAAACTGTACCAACCTGAGAACGAGTACCTTTACCTAAGTCTTCAAGACCAGCACCTACAGGTAAACCGTTTTCAGAGAATGCAGACTGTGTACGACCATAAACGATCTGTAAGAACAATTCACGCATTGCAGTGTTGATAGCATCACAAACCAAGTCTGTGTTTACAGCTTCTAATAAAGTCTTACCAACGATAGCTTCACTAGCCATTGCAGCTGAGTGAGTCATACCTGAACAACCTAATGTTTCGATTAATGCTTCCTCGATAATACCTTCTTTAACGTTTAATGTCAGTTTGCAGGCACCCTGCTGTGGAGCACACCATCCGATACCGTGTGTCAAACCAGAGATGTCTTTGATTTCTCTTGAGTAAACCCATTTTCCTTCTTCAGGAATAGGAGCACATCCGTGACTAGCGCCACATTTTACTGTGCACATGTTTTCAACTTCTTTTGAATAAATCATGTCATTTCTCCTTTCTCGTGTCATCCATGATTTTACCAATGTATGCTACTTTCTAAGAAAAAGTTGTAGCCTTGGTCATGCGTATATCTCTACCCTCTATAAATAGAAATATCAGTTTGGGAACTTTTTCACAAGTATTGTAAAATAAGAGTTTTCCCACTTCTTAATTTTAAATCTTTTCCTAGTTCCTGTCAATGCTAAAGGTGTCTTTTATTCCTACAAAAAGCCCAAATGAAAAGGGATTTTCATCCCTTTCCTACTTTACTTTTACCTTACTTTCCCTTTGAGCGACCTCACAATTTTTCAGAATCAGGGAAATCAAGTCTTTCTTTCGGTTTTCTTCATCAAAATAACATTGAAATGGAATGCTCACACCACCATGTGCTACCACTAATATATTTTGATGCATTGCTTCCTCCATAATATCATCGAGAAAGTCATAAACTCTGTGAAAAACCTCATCAATACTTTCCATACCATACTGTACCGGCTTTTCCCATTTCCAGAAATCTTCAAACACAATATCTTTTCGTTTGGCACCTTCAACTTCTCCAAAATAACGTTCTATAATACGTTTATCTTCATGTATTTCCAATCCATAATTTTCATTTATAATACTTGCTGTATGTCTTGTACGCTGTAATGGGGAACATATAATCTTATCGATATGCACTTGTTTCATCGCATCACGTACCTGTTTCGCCTGTTTGATGCCTTCTTCATTTAATGCGATATCACTTTGTCCTTGTAAATAACCAAGCTTATTCCAATCTGTCTGTCCATGTCTTACATAATAAATACTCATTATGAAATCTCCTTGATCAGTTTGCCAACATCTTCTGGCTTATGTGCATCGCTGGCAGTCATAATTTTTACCCCATTGCTTTTTAAAATATCCAGGAAAACTGGGTTTGTGCCCATATCTTCATGACCATAACGATAATGAATACCTGTATTATTTTCCATATATACATCATGTTCTTTCGCAAGCTTTGCCAGACGTTGATACGTTGGTATTAAATCATACGTTGGTTCATAATGAAATAATTTCAATTGATCTGGATGACCAATCTGAGTAAATAAATCACTACAGATCATATCTTCCATAATCTCATAATAACGCTGATATATTGTATTAGTATCATATTTATCCCATAATATTTCGCGTGAAAAACTATTCATATCATATAGTAATGCATCAATGGAATGGATACTTCCTATCACAAAATCATAAGGATACTTCGATAATACTTCTTTAATCAGTGCTTTATCCTTAGGTGCATAACATACTTCCAAACCAAAGCGTACTTCAATTGGCAGATTCATTGCTTTTACTTGACTGATTAGTTCGTGATATGTGCTTAATGGCTCCAGCTTTTTCTTTTCAAACCATTCTTTCTGTTCATTTGAAGCTTCTTTTAATGCGTCATACATAGGCGCAAATTCTATAAACCGATGCGTATGATCAAGGATTTGGATGGTATCCATTCCTGCCTTTACTCCCGCATTCACAAATTCCATAACATAATCTACCGTTAAAGGTCCATTTTCTAAATGCATATGTCCATCAATCATTTGCTTATCCTCCCTTTTTTGCATTTATTATACCATTATATTAACAGTTTATGTTCAATTTGATATAAATTAAAATATCGTTCATATTTCACCAAGCATATTTAAATGTTTTCTTTTCTACATACAAAAAAAAGCTATAGAAAAAAATCTATAGCTTTATGCGATTCTACATCTTATCTTCATGTTTTCCCTTATTTAACAAAAACATTCCATCTGTATCATCCATAGAATCATGGTGTTTTTTATTAAATCTAAAAAACCGGTAGATAAGTAATAATATAATGATGATAACAATCAAAAGTGCTACTGTAATCCATAAATCCATATTATTCGCCTCATTCCAATATATTGAAAACAAGTGCTCACAAACTTACCTAGTGACTACATTCCCTTTTTTATCAGACAATTTTCCAATTGGTTTATATCCGCAATCATTCACCTCCTATATCAGCATCCAACCCCTGGATCTGATTTTTGATATTATCATTTTACTCTTTGATAACTTCAATGTAAATAACATTATCCTTACATTTTTATAACATTTATTTCACAATGTAATATCATAAAATAAAAAGCACAGGTTTATTTTCCTGTACTTCTTTACAAGCCCATGAAACCGCTAGGCTTTTTTGGCATACCAATCAAAGGATTTTCCATCAGATCAATATCATCATTTTCTGTTAATTCTTCTTTTTCTAAAGGAATTGCAATTCCTTCACTAATCAAACCAGCATCAATCATAGAACCGATCATATCTGTATATTCCATAATATCTTTATAACTTGTACGGATAACACCATCTTTATCCTGTAGTAAAGAAACACGAATTTTATTTTCAAATTGGCCATTCGCAATGGTAACAATCATGTTTCCTATGGTTTTATTATAACGAATAAATCCTGTATCTGTACGTTCATAACAGCGAAATCCAAAACTGCGTAAAAAAGACAAAGCATCATCATTTTTGATTTTCATTCAAATTTCCTCCATTATCTTATGCTTTATGTTACGATATGCATTTAAAAAAATATGGTGATTCATCATCATCCAAAAATAGAATTTACCTTCTATATGTTTATTATACATAAAGTATTGACGTTTTTAAAGGATTTTGACAAAATCTCTTAAAAAGGATGAAAAAATATCATTTTATACATATATTCCCCAAAGAAAAGGCTGATTATTCAGATATTTTCTAAAGATAACCAGTCTTTTTCTTTATTTATTATTTATTTTCCAACTGTTGTTGTAAGTCTTTGAATGTATCACAAGTTAAGATAAGTTCAATGATTTTATCCAATTGTGAAGGTGTTATAGATGATAACCATGCAGAGGCATCGTGATTATATTTTTTTATGATCAGTTGTTTTACAATCTTTAATTGACCTTCCAGAAGTCCTTCTTTCTTACCTTCTTCTCGCCCTTCTTCTAGAGCTTTTTTTCTATCTTCTTCATTTTTGATTCTTGCCGTTTTTTCAAGATACTTCTCACGTAATTCTGCTTCTTCAATTCGTTGTGCCATTGTCCATACTTCTTCATTTTGTT
>ENA-OWPJ01000542-OWPJ01000542.1-human-gut-metagenome-genome-assembly--contig:-NODE-542-length-33367-cov-7.45101_pt1 | contig 33367 bp, 49 predicted proteins | sample MGYA00248264_ERZ651846 | MGnify/ENA primary metagenome ERZ651846 (study PRJEB26924, sample SAMEA4378271) | human gut metagenome | biome: human gut; feature: human-associated habitat; material: faeces...
CAATGAGATAGTCTGATTATGCAACATAATTATTGCAAAAAAATATCGATATTATCATAGTCATTTACAACAATGTAATCAATAAAAGAGTGCCAAAAAACGCTTTTACCATTATCATCAAATTGATCATATATTTCCGATATATTCATGTTTAATAGCTTTTCGTAATCTTCTTTTGCTTTTGCAATCATTTTTAAATTAGTTTTTTTACTCTCTTCATCCAAAATTTTATTAAGACCTTCATATTTATTATCAAATTGTTCTTTGCTAATTTTACCGTCAATATATAAATCTTGTAATCGTTTAATTTTATCTTTAGTGGCATCTATGATATCTCTGTTTTGTGTGATTTGTGATTCATACGCACTCAAAGTGTATATTTTATTTTGTATTGCATCCATTACAATAGGCAACAGGTGTTTTTCTAGCTTTTTTTCTGCCAGACATTGATGTGTGCCATTGCCCCTTTGGCACTTAGGGCATTTGTACATTTTGTATTTTAATTTGCGATCACCACTATTTCCGTTGCTCGAACTACCCCCAAGTCGCATACCACAAACTTTGCATTTGATAAGTCCGCTAAATATATAAGTTTGATTTTTTGTTGCTTTAATTGTATTACCATCAAATATACGTTGTACACGCTCAAACTGTTCATTTTTAATTATTGGTGGGAAAATATATTTATCCCTATACAGACCTATGTAGGCTTGTTGCTTAAGTATGCGTCTATAAGTCTTACTACATAAGTCTAATTTATATTTGTTATTGATGACGCGAGTAAGTGTACGTATTTGTCTTACATCCTCAAATGTACGATAAACGTCTCTTATAAAATCTGCATCATCATTTATTACTGCATAACCGTCAGCACTACGAGTATATCCTCTTGGTAGCCGTCCGTTAATCAATTTGCCTTGAGACAACTTATAATCAAACACTGTTAATATACGCTCAGATACTTTAGCACGTTCTCTTTCGGCCAAATTTACTTTCAGATTAAATAAAAATCTGCCATCTGCTGTGGTTATATCTATATCTTCTTCGCCTATCGCTTTAAATGATACATTTAAAGGTTCAAACATTTCTATCATTTTATTTGCATCCAGTACATTACGACTAAATCTATCCAAGTTCGTAAAAAGTATAATATCATTACGCTGTAGATCATTCAACATCCTAAGCAATGCCTTACGCTTTTTTATTGTACTCGCAGATATGCCTTCATCTATATATTCATTAACAACTTCGTAATCATTTTCTTTACAGTAGGCATACAGTTTATTTAATTGAGCCGGTATAGAGTTTTTCTTTCTGGCTTGCTCTTCTGTCGATACACGCGCATATAATCGCACTTTTTGTTTAATCATTGTTATAACCTCCATTTTTATGTTAAAATGTAGGTACAATAAAAGCTATGACCGACCAAGTCATTTTATTGTACCAAGACGGTATTACCAGTACCGTTTATTTGCTCTGTGTTACCAGCACAGGGCTTTTTTTTATTTTCTCTTAAATGTTATATCTTGTCCGCTCATATTAATTGTTAATGTATCACCATCTAGTACAGCTTTAATATCAACGCTTTGATCACCTTCTGTTAACGTCATTGTGTTGGTGTCTGCATCGTACTTGTAATTACCACCACTACCATCTTCAAATTTAATTGTTGTTTCATCAATGGTCATTTCAGCTCCTTCTCCACTTCCTGTTCCTTCCCATTTTCCTGTGATAGTGGCTTTCTTTGATTCTCCTCCACATGCTGTTAAACCAAATACTACTAAAGTGCAAACTAATGCTATGAATAACTTCCTCATTCCTTTTCCTCCTTTGCTATTCATGATATGTAAACATCTAAAGATGTGTTTACTAAAATTTTGCCCTTAACTCAACAACTTTACCTATAATCTTAACAGGCAATTTTTCGATATCTTCTGCGGTATATTCCCAAGGATCATACTTGCTGTTAAATGGTATTAACATAATACCATCATTTAATATCTTAATTTTTTTGACTGTAGCCTCGTCACCATTAACTAATACTATTGCTATATCTCCGGTATCAACTGTTTCTTGCTTACGTACTATTACAACATCGCCTTCTTGCATTCTTGGTTCCATGCTGTCGCCTTTTATTTGCAAAGCAAAAAAATCACCAGTCTTAGCTAACTCTAAATTTATCTCCTCGTAATCTAAGATTTCTTCTATTGCTTCAATAGGTATACCGGCCACAACTTTACCTAGCACCGGGATTTTAATAGCATCAATGTTGTGTCTTTGATTATGATACTCTTCTGTTAATTCAGATTTATAAATATCTAGGTAGTCAGCGATTGCTTGAATCTTATCAATTCTGGGATATTTTTTAGCAGTTGACCAGTCAGATACTGTACTTGTACTTACATTAAGCAAATTGCATATATCTTTTTGGGTTTTACCATGTATTTTTAATTGATGATTAAAATTTGAGGCAAAAATTAATTTTTGCTTATCTTTTTCATTCATGATTATATCTCCCTTCGACTTGATTATAATACTAAAAGCGAGATAATACAATTAAAAGTTGAAATAAAATTATAATTTTTATTGACAACTCACTTTTAGCGAGTATAATTATAGACAGAAAGCGAGGTGATATGGTTGAATAAGATGAAAATTACGCTTAAAGCGTGTAGAACCAATGCCGGATACAGTCAAAAAGAAATTGCCCAAATATTGAATAAAACAAAAGAAACAATCGTTTCTTGGGAAAAAGGTAAGACTATGCCAGACGGATTTGAATTGCAAAAGCTTGCTAAAATATATGGTGTATCTAGTGACTTTATTTTTTTGGGCGATGAACTCGCTTTAAGCGAATATAGAGAAAATCTAAAAAAAGGATTATATCTTTAAGCTTAGAAAGGAAGTGATGTAATGATATGAAGAAAGGGAAACGTACATTAGAGGATTTTAATCTAAATGATGCGCAAAAAATCGCTAATGCAATAGCGTATGCACTTGGACAGCAGTATCCCGGAGTGCAGTTTGAAATGACAGCAAAAGAAAAGACACCTCCTGCCGACCAAAGCGTGGTGTCTAATCGTCAAGCCCTTATAAAAAGCTCCACAAGCAAATTATAAGGGATACGAAGACAAAAAGCAAGGGAGTGAATAAAAATGCATAAATTGAAAAAGGCTTTAATTTTTGCGTTACATGATACGAAATATGACATAGTTGGATTGCTAATCTTAACATTTACTTTTGAATTATACAATTGTGTAGAACTAAGTATATTAAAAGCTATGATTATCACATTATCTTATTTTATTATCACTAATTACCAGAAATCGCACTGATAAAAAAACAAATTTATCACATTTAAATGAAAGGATCATCCAAATGGAGCAAATAATTAATATTACATATGATCAAGACCACCAGCAACCAGTGGTATCAAGTTTACAGGTTGCAGAAAGCTTTGAAAAACAGCACAAAAACGTTATTCAATCTATAGAAAATCTCGTAGCTGAAAATTCAGCCGCCAAATCTTTATTTTATGAAACAACATACGAAAGCAGAGGAAAGCGATATCCGATGTATTTAATGAATCGGGATGGATTCAGCTTGCTGGTCATGGGGTTTACTGGTAAGAGTGCTTTAGATTGGAAGTTGAGGTACATTCAGGCGTTTAACGAAATGGAAAAACAACTAAAAGAAGGTATCCCAACAACCCCAGAAGAAAAATTGGATCTATTACTAGAGGTTGCACACAACCAAAAGGGAAAAGTTAAGGAAATCGACGAGCGTGTAACAAAAATCGAAAAGGACCAAAAAATAGATCCTACACAATATGGGTATATTGGAAAACTTGTTAATAGACGAGTACAAGAAGTAAAGGCAGTCTATAAGTACACTTGGAACAGTAGCCAAGTAGGAGCGTTAAGACATGGTATCAATAGTGATATCTGTAATGCGTTAGATGCACATCCACGTACACAAATACGTGCACACCGCTTTGATGAGGCATGCCGATTTATTACCGGGTGGAATCCGTCAAGCGTAACACTTAAAGAAATCGAGGAGCTAGAAGAACATGTATGAGTTTAAAAATCATTTGTTTATGATGTTTGTAGGTTTGATATGTGGAGGTATAGGCATTGTATGTTGTTTAATCATACTGGCAATACAAAGCATCCAGTTAGGCATGTAGATAGACGTGATCCTGATTACGTAGACGTGGATCAAGAAGAAGTTTTAGATAAAAAAGTAGATCACACAGAAGAAGTGTGGCGAGAAAGGAAAATAGATAATGAGCAAAATAGAAATCATCAGTGAAATCATTAATGTGTATGACGAAAATGAGGTACTTAAAAGAAAAGTTGAAATGTTGGAGTCAAAAAAAGAAGTATCTGTAAACACTGGCGGTAAATTAAGCGTTATAGATAATAAACTGTTGGAATATGGCAAACAAAAACTGGTCGAAGATTTGCTTTATGACTGGAATAAAAGTGTCAATATAGCTAAAAACGAAGATACTGGAGAACTAAAAATAGAGTCATATAAAGATTGGTTTAGGAGAGCTTTTAGTAGTAACAACATACCAACAAATATGTCGAAAGAAGAAGCTATTAATGTAGTCGAATCTAGTTTTATGAAAATCTATGAAGAACAAAAAAGGATAGCTATCGAAAGATTTAAGCAGGAGGAGGAAAAATAAATGGAATACGAAGTAACAATTAGTCAAACAAATACAGGATTACAAAGCAATGCCGATGCAACGCTTGTTTTGGTAAAAAGCGACGAGTATAAAAAATACAACTATGTTGTAGCAGCAGATAATTATGATCAAGCGGTAAAAGATAAAAAAATCTTAAAGAATGCAATCGATAAAGCAAAACGTACACGCATTGATTTCGAAAATAAGATTTTGGATGAATGGGCACCAATTAAAGATACATTGATGAAGGCGGAAAAAATAGTAGAAGGATATAAAGATGCTTTGGATGCTGGAGTTAAAACGGTTGATGAGCAAACAAAAGAAGAAAAGAGAAAAAAAATACACTCTTATTACATTGAAAATCTAAATGAGCTACAGATACCATTTGATAAAGTGCTGGATACTAAATGGCTTAATAAATCTTGTAAACAAAAGCAATGGCAAGAAGGCGTTATAAAAAAGATTGCAGATTATGAACTTGAATATAGTTTGTTAGAGAGGTCAGATGTTGAGGATAAGGAACTACTAAAAAGTATATTTATGGATGTGTGGGATAGAATGGAATCTTTTGCAATATATGATGCACAAATGGCGGCTAAAAAACGTGCGGAAGATCTTAGAAAAAAGAAGGAAGAACAGCTTAAAAAAGTACCTCCAATTACCACCTGTGGGGTGCACAATGATATACCAAGCATGCCAATCAAAAAGGATAAGGCAGTAAACAAAATGGTATGTATAAAAGGTAGTCAAGCAAATTACGATAAAGTTTTAAATTATGCTGTAGAACTCGGATTATCATGGGAGGAATTATAATGGCAGAAAAGACAGCAATAAAGACTAGTGAAAAGTCATTAAATATATATCAAAAAATGCTTAAGGCTCAATCAATGATTGAAACGGTAGCAAAAAACATAGAAGTTGAAGCAGGTAAACAGCGTACATATAAAGCTGTTAACGAAAGTGATGTATTGGATGCTGTAAAAAAGGCAGAGCATGAATGTGGAATTTATTCCTTTCCGTATTCTCGTGAAGTTTACGAGACAAAAGAAACCAAAAATCAGTACGGAACTGTCAGTTTTTGGATGCGATTTAAAGTTGTATACAGATTTGTTAATGTAGATGATACAAATGATTACATCGATATCACATCATATGGTGATGGAGTTGATTCATTGGACAAAGCACCAGGTAAAGGCATGACTTACGCTGACAAGTATGCCCTCATGAAGGCTTATAAGATCAGTACTGGAGATGATGCTGATAAAGAGGCATCTACAGAACAAACAGAAGTAAAAGAACAGCACCACAAGAGTATTGACGAATTGGTTTATGAGTGGAGTAAATGCCGTAAAAAATTATCTGAACTTGGCGTTGACTACAGAAGTGAAAGTATATCATCGTGGATTGCAGAAAAAACAGGGTGTGATAATCAAGACGCAGACATGAACAACCCTGAAAAAATTGAAAAAGTAAATCAAGCCTATAGGACATTGATAAAGTCAAAAATGGAAGAAGGGAGCTATGAAGAATGGCTAAATCAATAATGCAGACTGATGTGGAGTGCTATGTAACGCACTCCCGTATCAATCTACATAAGCACCATATATTTTATGGCACAGCGAACCGAAAAAAGTCTGAAAAATGGGGTTGTTGGGTTTATCTTACAGCGGAGTATCACAACATGTCAGACCACGGAGTACATTTTGATAAAGAGTTAGATTTACGCCTAAAAAGAGAGTGTCAAGAGCGTTTTGAGGCACTATATGGACATGATACATTTATGATGGTGTTTAACAAAAATTATCTTGGTGATGTTGATGGCTAAAACAAAGATAGTAGCTAATTATTTACGTAAAGCGATAAATGAGGATGGCAATCTAGAAGTAACATTTGAGGTAAGCAATTATCATTACAAACGATATTGCCAGGAGTTACAGAAAAAAGCGTACAGCTTGGAAATTGCAGAAGTAAAAAGCAAACGCAGTATAAATCAAAACAATTACTTGTGGGCGCTGATCCACGAGATTACAAAACATCCAAACGCATCAAGTGATGATGAGTGGGATATGTATTGCATATTGCTATCACAGGCAAATGCAAAGTATGAGTATATGGTATGCCTCGTAGATGCGTTGGATACGTTAAAGCAAGAGGTAAGAGCTTTACAAGTATTAGGCTATGAAAAGCGTGAGAATGGCACTAAATGGGCACGTTGCAAAGTATTTATAGGATCCAGCAAAATGAACAAAGAAGAAATGTGTAAATTAATCAACACAACGTTAGAATATGCTGAACAACTAGGCATAGATACAGTTTATTATCGAGATATGTTGAAATAGGAGGCATAATGAAAGGAATTTTTAAAGCTCAAGAAGAGTTACAACAATTAAAAAATGAGTATAAAGCGTTTAAAAATGAATGTGAATTAAAAGAAATGTGCTTTATGCAAAAAATAAACGAAGCAACTAAAAAGTGTAACATTATTGTTTCTGGGATTGATTACGATGAAGTATCTAAAGCTAAAAAAATATTAGATATTTCATATAACGAAAATTACATTAATGAAATTCATTTTTTAGCAGAGGAAGTTATTAAAAAGTTTATTGAAGACCCTTACTTCTTTAAAAGCAAATATATGTATACAAAAATATATGCAGAAGTAGAACGAGGATTAGATTGCAGATATAGCTGTAGTCCTACATGGGGAAACAAGCTATGTGAAATAGGTTTGAATAGAGCTTACCGAAGCAAAAATTTAACAGAAGACCAAAAAGATACTGTTATTTATTACTTAAAATTGCTCTCGGAAGCAATGAATCTGGAATATTTTTTATGATTAAAAAATACATATTGAGGTGGTAAATTGGCAGAAAATAAACGTTACTACTGGCTGAAATTGATGGATGATTTTTTTACAGAGCCAACCATTGATTTCATGCTCGGACAGAAAAATGGATGTGAATATATAGTTTTATATCAAATGTTATGCTTGAAAACTCTAAATTCAAACGGAGTAATGGCAAGCAAAATAGGTGAAATGATCGTGCCTTATGATGTCGATAAAATCGTTAGAGATACAAAATATTTTAACCGTAATACGGTAATTGTTGCTCTTGAATTATACAAACAGTTAGGGCTTGTGTATGAGGATATAAACGGATGTTTAACGATAGATGGAATAGGTGACATGGTCGGAAGTGAGTCAAAATGGGCAAGAATTAAACGTGGACAGCGTGCGGACAAACAACTGGACAATGTCCAAACAGAAATAAAAACTTTGTCTCATGGACAAGATGTGGACAATCAATTGGACAATGTCCATATAGAGATAAGAGATAAGAGATTAGAGATAAGAGATAAGATAAAAGATAAAGATAAAATACCTTATCAGCAAATCGCTGATATGTATAACAACACTTGCGTGTCGTATCCTCGTCTAACAAAATTATCTGATGCTCGTAAAAAATCTATCAAAGCAAGATTACGTACATATAGCATCGATGACATACAAAGAGTGTTCTCAATGGCTGAGCAAAGTGACTTTTTGAAAGGAGCTAATAATCGTAACTGGTCAGCAAACTTTGACTGGATTATGAAAGATACTAATATGGCCAAGATACTTGACGGTAATTACATCAACAAAAAATCAAATAGTGTGGAGAGCAAGCAATTACCTGATTGGTTTAATAATCAAGATTTAGCGCAAAAGGACATAAATGTGGATGACAATGAGTTAAACGAGCTTCTAAAGAAACTGGAGGAAAAATAATTACGGACAATACAAAAATAGTAAAGGCAATGGAACGTATAGAAAGTATATATTATGACACTGGAGGTAAATGTTATTTATCATTTAGCGGTGGTAAGGACAGTACTGTAGTGTTGGCATTAATCAAAATGTGTCAGGATATATACACTATACCTCCAAATGCAATACCAGCAGTGTTTTGTAACACAGGCATAGAGTTAGGAGCAACAGTTGAGTTTGTACAATGGGTAAAGGATAACTATTACGATAATGTACAGGTCATCAGACCAGATCCTAAGCATCCATTTGATTGGATAATCAAAAATTATGGCAAACCAATGAAGTCAAAAATGAAGAGTGAGTACCTTAGTCGTTGGCATAAACGTAAGGATATCAAAGCGTTGAACATGTTAATAAGCGCTGATAAAAAAAGAGCTAAGTTGCAAATAGCAAATAAAGACATGCATATGTTACATCCTGACTTTGGAATCACAGCTACAGAAAAGTGTTGTAAATACTTGAAAAAACAGCCATTTGAGAAATATGGTAAAGATAATGGATACCTTGGGTATATCAATGGTATGCGACAAGAAGAGGGGGGGGCTAGAGAGCTTAACATGCTTAATAGAGTAACCAATGGTGGAAGTATCTGTACAGCTTATCACAAGGGCATGGTTAATAAAATGCCAATCATAGATTGGACGGAAAAAGATGTGGAAGATTTTATACAAGAACATCATGTGCCACTGTCAAAAGCGTATACAGTTTATGGTCTAAGTCGCACAGGGTGTTTCTTGTGTCCATATTCCAGATTTTTACAACAAGATTTAGAAACGCTACATACATATGAACCATTACGTTACAAGGCGGCTATGCACTGGCTAAAAGATGTGTATATAGCACAAAATGTACAATTGCCATTTGACAAAGGATATGAAAAAGAACGCGTTGAGAAATGGAATAACGAATATAGTGACATGCGGTATGAAATGATTAAAAAGTATCGCCCAGGTAAGGAAGATAGATACGGACAGAAAAGTCTGTTTTAGGAGGTAAAATAAATGATTGAGAATTTAAATGATGTAATCAATACACTTGACAACATCGCACAGGATTACAAAACACATACACACGAATGGAATCAGTTGGTTGACTGTATTGGATTCTTGTGCAATTTAAAAAGCGCCATGGATAATTTAGGCGTTTATATAACACAAAAAAACGATATGGATGGTAAGTTGCTATGAAGCTATTAGGCAAAATGCTCCACAATGCCATGTTATACAACAACGTTAAGGCAGACAATAGAGTTGTTACTATCCACAACACAGACCATGACGGATATGGGTTTGTTAGCATGTATGCGATACAATCATCTGATAGCGTAGAGTTTACAATATCTAAAAAAGATTATCAGACATTATCGATGTTTGATCAAATGGATATCGCAATCAAGGACAACAAGATATCCGTCAAAACAAAAAATGGTAAGATCACAATCGCAAATCTTACCGATATCGATATGTTGATACCAAACATAGATGATGTTTATGATACGCAAATAAAGCCAAATGATTTCTTGCCAGGCAGAAAGTTTGTAGGTAATGACAAAGTAAAAATACAGTCCAATGGATGTAATTGTGAGCCAAACGGATATTTTATATCAGATAGTCATGTGTTTTATATCTTTGTAAAAGACACATATCTAAAAAATAAGATTAACATCCCTAAAGAGGCATTTGATTACATCGGAGACATGACAACATGCAGCACAGACGAAAAGATTGTAGTGTTTGCCAACCCAGAGAGAGGACAGATGTTTTATACCACGCTTATAAATGTGTCTATGAACATTCCAAAGTTGGAGTACAGTGAAATATTTAAGGCCGCTTTCGACAAAGCTGAGCTACATGAAACTTTTAAACTATTAAAGCCTTATAGCAAATTTGTTGAGTTTAAATACATCAATGGTCAAATGCACCTGTTAACAAGTGAGGAAACAAATAACTTTGATATCATTGTATCATGTGATGTTATAAATGGCACTAAGTTACAAACGTATCAAAGTATTGACAATTTATTAAAAATCATAGATTTATCAGATGTAAGTGATGTGACATTATCGTTTAACAAAAACATGTGCTTTTATCAAAATGATGATGTTAAAGCTGGATCACTACACTATAGAGGTACCGATAAAATGGAGGTAGAATAAAATGGATCTAATGAGCATGTTAAAACCGGCAACGTTGGAAGATAAGTCAAAGCCAGATAAACCAAAAAAAGAAAAGAAAGTAAAATCTGAAAGTAAACCAGAAGAAAACGCAGATGTGCAAGATGAAAAAAAATCATACACGTATCCATTTGAAGTATATTTAGCGGCTGAAAAAAGAGATGTATCTTATATCTTTGCGGAGGGTCAAGTTTACACTGAGGATCAAATCACAAAGGCAATGCTGGAGCATGGATTTTATGAGTTTGCTGGCAATGTTAAATACGATTATATCCAAGATGATAATGTGCTTGTACCTGTATTCCAGCAACACAAAAAGGGGTAGCGAGTATGAAGTGCGTATTTATCATCGTGGGAGTCGGAGGTACCGGCTCCCTCCTGGCCCGGGATATACCTAAATTGATTATTAAACAGCCTCATAAAATGGTACTAATTGACGGAGATACAGTGGAAGAAAAAAACATGGTTCGTCAATCATATCAAAGCCATGATATTGGCGAAAATAAGGCGCTGGCACTGTCCACCAAGATAAATACTTTTTATGGGAATATATGCGAGGCGGTAGATAAGTATGTGACAAATAAAGAAATCGTTGAGCTTGTAAAAAGTTATGATGGATATATACCTGTACTTATTGGATGTGTGGACAACGATAAAACAAGAATGTTGTTAGAGCAAACATATCATGATTTAAATGATTGTATTTATTTAGACAGCGCCAACAGTGAATATGACGGTAATGTATATGTTAAAGCGAAAATACAAGGCAACGAAACAGGCGTGTTACGAAGCGAGAAGTATAATCTAAGTCAAGATATACATCCAGCTGATAAAAGCTGTGAGGCACAAGTGGCGGAAGGAAATATACAATACCTAGTCACTAATCTTAAAATGGCAACAACACTACTTGAACATATTAGTGCAATTGTGCACGGATCAGCGAAAGAAGGTGTAACAATTGTTAAGCGTTTTGAGACAGTACATTACTAAGAATAATCAAATACAAGAAAACAGTACAGCATTTTACATGAAAGCATTGCTTGAAAGATGTAAAAACGAAGCCTTGGTTAAACAAATTCTTGAATGTACAACAGAAAACAGAGAACAAATAATTGATTGTGAAGTTGATCCATTCAATCATTTGGTACATGATTTTCATTTTGCTGATGTTATGACATCTTTTGATAACAAAGAATTAAATTCATTAGATGAAAATATCACGATTAACTTAATTCTTGGATGTTATTTATCGGATGATGAATACATTATATTTGGAACAGAGGAATCAATCCTAGATGCATTTTTTGGATATACAAATAGAGGAAGAAGGCTTATAGATTATCATGAAGAAAGTATATTAGCAAACTACATAAACAAAGAATTCACGGAGCTAGAAGATGAATTTTGTGGAATAGATGACGATGAACTAGTTGATTATTATAAAAATAATGAATATGAGTTGACAGATGATTATGAATTTGTCCAAATTATGATTATTTTAGATGAAAATGGTGCTCAATATACTAATGTATGTAAAATTTTGAAAATGTTAGGATTATCAGAAGTAACTCCAGGGTTATGGCATTATGTTGGATTCGGATATTGTGGATCATATGAGCTTGATTTAAGCATGTCATCAAAAGATATAGCATCAACAAGTATCTTGAATTTACCAGCTATCAGAAATGTTGATAAATATAACGAAACACTAAATACATATGATCACGTTGAAGGATATGATGATTACTTATACATTTTGATAAATGGTATTTTATCAAGCAGTAGGGAGGTGATTTTTTGAAACAGATTATAATGAAGGTTACTGAAAATAATTCCGACATACAAACTTTAGAATACGATAGTATAGAAAATAAAGAGTACTTTAAATCTATCGACATCGAAAGTTTGATTGAAAAATTAGAAACATATGTAGCAAACAGAGATCATAAAAAATTTGGAAAGATAACATTAATGGATGATGTGATCATAGGTTTTGGTAAAGATGCTGTTGTTATCAATCAGCCAGGACATAAACGTATTGTTACATATCGTCAAAAGGCATACAAAATAAACTTTCCAAATGCGATTTATATTATGTACCATAGAGCTAATAAAATATGTCAAATAGACGCATATTGCTACAAAGAATATCTTGGTAAAAAAACTAAGTTATATAAATACGCAATGCCAAACATGCTTACCGAAAATAGAATATGCATAGGTACAGCACCCAAGGAAATAAAAAACAACGATTATGTAGAAGCCTTGGAAAAGGTTATATTCACACAATACACGCATGATCACACAGATAATATAAAGTCATTTAAAGAGACAAGAAAATACTTTGATTACTTATCAAAAAATAACTTCCCATATGATTTATTGATTGACGCAAATATGACATTACAGGCAGCTGTAAAATAAAAAAAAGGAGAAAGAAATATGAGCGGTATACAAATACATAAAGGTAAATTAGTTTTAGTACAAAAAAGAGAAAATGAATTGCTTGAAGATAGGTGCAAAAGAATTTGCAGAGCCATGATGATTGGGATTGAAGGATATGATGATTATACAAGTGCTTTACAATCTATTGGTGAATATATAGTTGTCGGTGATGATCTTTATCGTGTACATGACAAAGATATAGATGTATATGATCGTGAGACAGTATTAAATAAAAATAATGATGGATCATATTCTTATTTCACGCATTTTTATGATGGTGGAACAAATTTAACGGAAACACTTGAAGAAGAAATGGAAAGAGAGAAAAGAAAAATGTTACTAAGAGATATATTAGATATGCCAGATTATCTACAGAATAGATGTTACTGTCCTGGTGAAATTTATGAATTAAATGGATTCTTTTACGATGTATACAGTGGAGAAGAAGAATGCTATAAGATTGGAGAAAATGAAGATGTTATAGCTGTAATTTGTGGTAATCAAATCTTATATATCTATAAGTCTGATGACAAAAATACGGTAAAAGATATTACAAGAGTGGATGCTACGAAAAATAATATCACAATCATTAAACAGATTATTGCACACAAAAAGCCTAAAGGTAAATTAGACAGATTTAAAGATAACAATACAGAGCAAGCCCTTGAACATCTCATGAGTATGGCTGATGCAATCATTGTTGATTAATGAGTAGGAGGTTAATATGATCAATCGAGTAGTATTAGTTGGCCGTCTTACAAAGGATCCAGTATTGCGCAAAACAGGTGCTGGTAAATCAGTAGTATCTTTTACCACCGCCTGTGACCGTAAGGTAAAGGCCAAGGGGCAACCTACAGCAGATTTTATCAATTGCATCGCTTGGAACAAAGTTGCTGATTTAATGGCACAATATCTTCACAAAGGAAGTCTAGTTGGAGTGGAAGGAAGAATCCAGACACGTAGCTATGATGACCAAACAGGAAAGCGTATATATATTACCGAAGTGGTAGCAGATAGCGTACAATTCCTGGAAAGCAAATCCGCTAGTACAAACAATGCACAAGGCGGATATACACCTGATTACAATGCAAATAACCAGGATTATGAACCAGATACATCACGAGCATCTTATCCAAATGATAATGATACGCTTAAAATAGCTGAAGAAGATTTGCCATTTTAACTGGAGGTATACAAAAATGAATAAAAAAGTACAATTCACGCATGAGGAATTGGAATATATAAAGTTAAAAGTTGTAGGATATGATGCTCGTCTAGCTAAAGATGAAGGAAATGTAAAAGAACTACAAAAATCAATAGAAGAAAAAATAAACAATAGTCTTTATGGCGATGGATTAGAAGATAACGTAATACCTATGATAAAATATGAAATCACAGGTGGATTGCACGATCCGATTAAGTTTGCTTATCAATGTCCAAATTGCAAAAAACACTTTAACAATGTAGCAATCAAAAAAATAAAATTTTGTTATCATTGTGGCCAAGCACTGAAAAAGGGAGAAAAAAATGAATAAAGCACAAGAACTTAAAAAACTAGAATCATTAGGAATACCAATTGGTGTACCGTTTGAAATACAAGAGCTTACTGGTTGGTACAAGGTTGACATAGATAATAGACAAGTATTAGAGACAACACATGGGCGTGCAACAGTACCGGTACCAGGTATCTATCAGCATCTACTAGACGGTACATGGCATAAAAGGTAATAGTATGAGAGTGACAGACGGAGTAGATGTAAATCAATTTAGTGATGATGTACAAAAGATTATCAAAGACCAAGATTATTGCTTGGATGATGATTTTTTGAGACAGATAACAAAACCAAAACGTAGGGAGGATAGAGTAGATATGCTAACGTTAAAGGATAAGATAGAGCAATTTAAAAGGGATTGTAGGAGCAATGAATACTATACAAAGGCTATTTTAGATTGTAATGAACGCATTGAGGAACTAGACGTAAAACTTAACGGATTAGGTTGTCCAAATGGATCAACTGAACCAAAATGCGAAAATGCTGGGAACCCATATAAACCAAACAAAATTGAACCTATCATGTTACAGGATCAAATAAAGTTAGAGAGAAATGAATACATAAAAAAAATGAATTTTGTAAATGGGATGTTAATGAAGATAACTAATCCAACAGATAGACAAATGATTGTTGACTTATATATAGAGAACAAAAATCATCAATATGTAGCAGATAAATACCACTATGCTTCAAGGATGGCACTGTATAAGCATGTAAATAAAGTTTTAGAAAAGCTATTCACCAGTAACAAAGATAAAAAATAAAAGAGGATACAATGTAACCAAAAAAACGTGGTATTATGATAGCATGAAGAAGCAAGGGAAAGACATATTCCCCCTATGGATTTCAGAATCGCCTTGTTTCTTCGTCTATTTCCCTTTCTTGAGTGACTTGATGGGATAGCATCCAATTGATGCTTATCCTAATCTGCTTGTAATTGCGTGGAGGTAATTATGGGTAGATTAGGGTAAGTATTCACCTATCTATGACAATACCCTCAAACAAACGATGAGATAGGCGGTTTAAATGACCTGTGTTAACCGTTAAAAACGTGGCCCTCCAGCAGGAAACGAGTTGGACTAAGGATGAGTTAGCGCACTCATGTAGGTAGACAGAAAAAAGCGCTAAACGAATTTAAAAAAAGGCGAATCTATTAGCTTGCAATGATAGTGTACGTAAGCATTGCTAAAAACCTTTCCAAAAGACTAATCAATCGTACAAATAGTATTAGTCAGTGACAAAAAGCGTTGGTAGGACATGCTTAATATTGCGCGTTGTCACGTGTTCGTCTGGCAGAACAAGGAGCCGGAGGGCAGACATCACCTTACGATGTCATTTATATCGCATGTCAACTAAGTGGCAAGTTAACAGGTAGTACCTGGATATATTAGGTTCAAGTCCTAATCGTGCGCCGCTGTATGGTCAGCGAGAAAACCACAAAGCGATATCTTTAGATATCAGCGTAAAGCTCCTAATGGGGCTTTTTATTTATTTCTTTTGTAGTATAATCATTTATAAGGGAGAAGGGACCTATTATGATTTTACATAAAAAAAGAAAAAAACTAACATGGAGTAATATAAAACCACACATTCTTAAAGTTTGGGCAGTTATCGGAGGCATTAGTATCATATTATCAATACTTGGATATAGTGTAAGAGATCTATTTGAAAAAGATTGGCAAGGTATAGCTGAAGAAAAAAATAGTGAGGCATTAGAATTATATAATAAAGGGGAATTTGAAAACTCTATTAAATTATATGATTATGTCATTGGTCTTGAAAAGAAAAATATACGAGATTTAGATGTTGTGTACTTTAATAGGGGAATGGCATATTATAAAATAAGTGATTATCATCATGCAATTGGTGACTTTACTAATGCCATAAACATTAAACCAAGGTCAAAGTATTATCTTAATAGAGCTAACGCATATGAAAAGAATGGTGATACAGACAGAGCTTTAGAAGATAGGTTGAAAAGTATAAATGAATAGTTATAAGGAGCGCCATATAAGCGCTTTTATTTTTGAAAGGAATGATATAAATGAATAATTACACATATAAATATATCTTACTAACACCAATTTTAGGGTGGTGTTGTATTGTTAAAAAGGAGACGTATAAATCATGATCATAGTATGTAAAGATTGTCAAAAACGTTATCCAGGATGTCATGCAGGATGTGAGTGGTATAAAGCTGAATTAAGGGCTACACACGAGGAAAACAAACGAAGAGAACATGAAATGCAATCCGGATACGCAGCAAGCAGCAACTGGAATTACGATAAAAGAGGTATTAGAAAATGATTGTAAATATATTAGGCACTGATTATACGATAAAGTTAGTGGACTCAATTGATGGTAGAGCTGGAGAAACAGATTTTTACACCAAAGAAATATTAATCAGTATGCAAGATGATGTACCGCCTGAATATAAAACAAAAAATTTAAGAGATATGCAAAAGCATGTGTTAAGACACGAGTTGATACATGCTTTTTTGTTTGAATCAGGATTAGATCAAAACAGCAATCTATGTGAAAGTTGGGCAATAAATGAAGAAATGGTAGACTGGATGGCAATACAGATGCCAAAGATTATGAATATATATGATAGCATTACGAATGAAGTAATCATCGAATCAAGATATATCCATGACAAAAGATCGAGAATAATCAGAAAATAAAAAAGTTAAGGAAGTGAATGTATGCCAAGACAAAGAAGCCCAAGCAGAGATAAAGCCAAGCAGATGTACCTAGACAGCAAAGGCGAGATGTTGCTAAAGGATATAGCATCTCAACTCAATGTAAATGATACGCAAGTCCGTAAATGGAAATCTCAAGATAAATGGGAAGAGGAATTGAAAGGTAACGTTACCAATCGGAAAAGTAACGTTACCAAACAAAGTAAAGGCATAGATGGACAACCAAAAGTAGATTTATTGCCAGAAGAAATACAAACACTAAACAATGAGGAGCTGACCGAGAAACAGCGCCTTTTTTGTTTATATTATGTAAGGTGGTTCAATGCGACAAAAGCATATCAAAAGGCTTATGGATGTGACTATACAACAGCAATGGTCAATGGATGTAAGTTACTAAGTAATCCTAAGATACAAACTCATATTCAATCAATCAAAGATGCTAAGATAAAACAATCCATGTATACGGCCGAGGACTACTTCCAGAAGATGATAGATATTGCTTATTCAGATGTAACAGACTACATGACGTTCGGTCAAGAAACAGTAGCAGTTACGGGAGCATTTGGCCCATTAGAAGTTGTTGATCCAATTACTAAAGAGAAAAAGATATTAACAAAAGACATCAATGTGGTGCGTTTTAAGGATTCATCAGAAGTAGATGGAACGCTTATCCAGGAAGTGAAACAAGGCAAAGAAGGCGTATCTGTAAAACTCATTAGCAAAGAATTTGCGTTGAAGTGGCTTGATAAGCATTATAGTGATGCTACAGATATGCAAAAGGCACAGTTGGAGCAATTAAGAGTACATACAGATAAGCTAAAAGCCGAAACCAAAGAAGATGAAATCATTGATGATGATGGATTTATTGATGCTATAAAAAACGCAGAAACAGGCGAATGGACAGATGAAGAAATCTAAATCAGTATTCAAGTTTAAGCCGTTTTCCATAAAACAACTCAAGGTTCTAAAATGGTGGATTGATCCTAAAGTAAAAGATATGGATGGCGTGATTGCAGACGGAGCCATACGTTCCGGTAAAACGTTAGTAATGTCGTTATCTTTTGTCCTTTGGGCGATGGAATCTTTCAATGGTCAAAACTTTGGTATGTGTGGAAAAACAATCGGATCATTCAGACGTAACGTTTTGACACTACTTAAATTGATGTTGCGTAGTAGAGGCTACAAGGTTAAAGACCATAGAGCAGACAACCTTGTTGTGGTCATAAAAAATGGAGCAGAAAACTATTTTTACATATTTGGCGGAAAGGATGAATCATCACAAGATTTGATTCAAGGTATCACACTTGCTGGATGTTTCTTTGATGAGGTTGCACTTATGCCTGAAAGTTTTGTAAATCAAGCAACAGGGCGATGTAGTGTAGATGGATCTAAGTTTTGGTTTAACTGTAACCCTGCTGGTCCATATCATTGGTTTAAAGTTAATTGGATAGACAAACGCAAAGAAAAGCATCTGATATATCTACACTTTACTATGGACGACAACTTGAGCTTGTCAGAGCGCATCAAAGAGCGTTACAAAGCTATGTACAGTGGCGTGTTTTATCAACGTTACATCCTAGGTAAATGGGTAGTAGCTGAGGGCATCATTTATGATATGTTTGACAAAGCAAAACATGTCATCAATGAGATAAAAGATACAATGACAAGCAAATACTATGTAAGCTGTGATTACGGTACGCAAAATGCGACCGTTTTTCTTTTGTGGCAAAAAAAAGCCATGGGAGATTGGGTTTGTATAAAAGAGTATTACTATTCAGGGCGTGAGGAAAGTCGGCAGAAAACAGATAGTGAGTACGCAGATGATTTGGATGTATTTTTAAATGGCATAAAAGTAGAAGCAGTCATCCTTGATCCATCGGCCGCATCGTTTAAAGCAGAATTAAAAAAACGTGGTTACTATGTAAAAAAAGGAAAGAATGATGTGGAAAACGGCATACGTTTTGTAGGATCAATGCTGAGGCTTAATAAAATATCTTTTTTAGCATGCTGTGAAAACACAATAAAAGAGTTTGCTAGTTACATTTGGGATGAAAAAGCTTCCGAACGAGGTGAAGATAAGCCAGTTAAGGAGCATGACCACGCTATGGATGCTGTGAGATACTTCTGCTATACAATAATGCGCAAAGAGGTGAAATACCAATGAAAATATTTAAGCGATTGAAAAGAGGTGCTAAGGCAGCTATGAGTGCGATACGAGAACCAGTACAGATACAAGATTATATCCAAAGTCAGTTTCATACATTTATGGTTTCCGAAAAACGGAAACTGATGTTAACAGGCGTTAGGTATTATGAGATAGATAATGATATTATAAATCGTAAGAAATATCGTTATGATAAAGCGACTGGTAAAAGAGTAGAAGATGACAGTAGAGCTAATAATAAACTACCTCATGGGATGTATAAAAATATGGTAGATGAAAAAATTAGCTACACTTTATCGAAAGAATATACATTAACGTGTGAAGATAAAAAGTACCTTGCTAAAGTTCAAAGTGCTTTAGGTAAAAAGTTCAGCTATAAATTGTTACAATTGGGATACGAAGCGTCAAATAAAGGGACTGGATGGTTACATCCTTATATAAATGAGCAAGGTGATTTACAATTCATGATTTGCCCGGCGGAACAAATCATACCAGAGTGGGAAGATAATAGCCATGAGTCATTAAAATCTATTGTCTATTTCTATGATGAAGCATATCGTGAAAACGGTGAAGATAAAATACGCACACACATGGAATATTGGACAGCGGACGGAATGACATGTTACACACAAGAAGGATCTGTCTTATTTCTTAATCGTCAGAAAAGTTTTGATGATTATGGAAATAAAATAAGTCACTTTATAGCAAATGATGATTGGACATCATGGGGAAAGGTACCGTTTATTGCATTTAAAAACAATCTGATAGAGAAGCCGGATATAAAATTTGTAAAGAGATTAATAGATGGATATGATAAATCGCGCAGTGAGGTATCAAATTATATAGAGGAAATAAGGGATTTAATTTATGTAATAAAAGGATATGGAAACGCCGACCAAGAAGAAGTACGTCAAAACTTAAATAGTGGAATATTGATGCTTGATAACGATGAAGATGAAGATAACAGTGCATCTATATTATCATCTGTAACAGATATTACAGCAGCAAAAGAACACTGTGAACAATTAAAAAGAGATATCGTGGAAGCTGGACAGGGTGTTTTAAAAGATTTGGATAAATTCGGAAATTCGCCTTCAGGCGTTGCATTATCATTCATGTACAGTTTCATGGATTTAAAAGCAGGCATTCTCAATTTACAATTTCAAAATGCTTTTGAAGATTTATTATATTTTATTAATGTACATCTAAATATCAGCACCAGTGAAGATGTTAAGTTTTCATTAAATATGAATATGAAGGTTAATGAGACCGAAAACCTACAAAACTGCCAAGTTGCTAAAAACTTAGGTATATCAGAAGATACATGGTTAAGTAAGTGTGTGTGGGTTGACGACGTAGAAAAAGAAAAGTTAGCACTAGCTGAAAATATGGCATTTCAGGATAAAGTACCCATCAGAGGTATAACAGATGAGTAAGCACACAAACAGTGATTATTGGGAAGATCGTATAGCAAGAGAGACATGGAAAACATACAATGATGTAGAAGAACAAAACATGGACTTATTAAAAATGTATGATAAAACATCAAATGCTATAAAAAAAGAATTATATGCTCTTGCTGAAACAGCCGAGGAACAAGGCGGATTAACTAGGACACAACAGTATCGTTTTAACAAGCTACTTGGCCAACAAGGGACAATATACAAACAAATAGAAAAACTTGGTGAACAAATTGAAAAAATCCAATCTGATAGGATATTGAAAGCTGGAAAGTCTGTTTACGAAAACGTTATGAAATCATTGAATATTGCAGATTTTGACGAATTGAATAAAGGAGAAATGGAGCAGATGCTCAGATCCCCTTGGCACGGCTCATTTTTTAGCGAAAGACTGTGGAATGACATGGGAAAGCTAGAACGTAATTTAAACGGTATCATTAATGATGGTGTGTCTACAGGCAAAACAGCGACAGAGATGGCTGTGCAGTTATCTAACATAATGAATAAAACATTTAATGAAACTCACCGCTTGGTTAGAACTGAAACCATTAATTATATGAATCGAAGTGCTTTAAGAGGATACAAAGATGCAGATGTTACAAAAGTGCAATGGTGGGCAGCGGAAGATGAACGTACATGCGAAATTTGTGGATCAAATCATGAACGCACATGGGATATTGATAAAGCTCCCGTATTACCATGTCACCCAGGGTGTAGATGCACGTGGCTTCCGATAATCGAAGAAAATAAGCCACAAGAGTTATTGGAGTCAGAAAAAGCAGCCATTGTTAAATATGTTGGACCAGATGCTTATACTCTTAATGACAATCTTAGAAATGGTTATAGTCTAACCGAAGAAGAAAAGGAATGGATAAAGCAATTGGATTCTGCACTCTCTAAAATGCCTGCTATAAGTGGAATAGTGAATCGTTCATTGGCATTTATGTATAGGGAAGACAGAATTAAATTTATAGATATGCACAAACCAGGATCTGAAATTAACTACCACCAATATCTTTCTTCTTCAATAAACGAGGTGTATAATGAAGATGCGGATGTACAAATAATTATCCTTTCAAAAAATGGAAGGGATATACGTAGTTTTAATCCTAAAGAAAATGAAATACTATTTATGAGGGAAACTAAGTTTATAGTAATACAAACTAAGAAAGTCGGAGACACTACTTATATTTATTTAGAGGAGGAGTAGTTATATGAGGAACAGTGACATTGAAGAGTATAACAAAATGAAATTACATGAACCTTTAAAACCAGAAGTAGTAGGGCATGTTGAATTGACAGAAGATGATATAAAAATCGCTAAATATATGAGTAGTGAAGTGCATAAAAGACTGTTAGCTTCCGGCAAGATTACTAAAGAACAATTCGATGAATTAGAAAAAGATTAAGCACTCATAAATGAATTGGGTGCTTTTTTAGTGGCAAAACCACAAGGAGAATGAAATGAATAGTTATATCGGAACAAAATTAATTAAAGCTGAGGTAATGAACTTGGGAGATTACAACAAATACAAAGGATGGCAGATTCCTGCAGATGAAGAACCTGAAAAGGAAGGCTATTTGGTTCAATACTCTGATGATTATTGTTCATGGTCACCTAAAGATGTGTTTGAAAAAGCATATCTGAAAGTGGATGATAATCCTGTTTTGCCTAGTGGTGTTTCTGTAGGGCCTGACATGGTTGAAAATTTTATCAAAGAAAAACATGTAAGCACATTAGGAGACAGGACAACGTTGGTAAGGTGTGTACTTGTGAATGGTTTTGAAATAGTTGAATCATCCGCATGTGTTGATCCATTGAATTACAATGAACGTATGGGTACAGAAATTTGCATGGAAAAAATCAAGGACAAGATATGGTATCTTTTAGGCTTTTTATTACAGACGGCGTGGAAAGGTATTAAATGATGTGTGCCATCATGCCTATGTGACAACAAGTCACAGCTATTACGATAAAAATTTGAATTGCAGGGTCGTTAAATATCACGATACCTGCATTTTTTGTGGAATGAAAACAAAAGGAAGGACCAACTATATGAATGACCCACCTAAGAGGAAGTTACCATATTTTTGCAAACATCTTAAATGACACGTTAGACGTGTTTTTATTTTACCTACTGTCAGGTATAGGCAGGCCTACGGACCGCAAGCGAGCGGTATAAAAATGCTATGGAGGACAATATGGAATGGATTAAAAATATTCTAGAAAAACACACAGATGCAGACGGTAAATTAAATCTTGCAGAAGCTATCAAAGAAATTAATAAACAAGCACCAGAAAATGTTGTACCAAAAGATCAGTACAACACTACTGCGGAAGCTAAAAAACAGCTTGAAGCTGATGTTAAAGCACGTGATAAGCAGCTGGAAGATTTAAAAAAAGCTGGGTCTGTCGAGGATTTACAAAAACAACTAGAAGCAGCACAAGAAGCTAACAAAAAGGCCAAAACAGAATACGAAGCGGCCATTACTAACATGAAGTATGATGCCGCAATAGAAAAAGCATTAAGCAATGCACTACATCCAGACTTGATGTCGGGGAAAATTGACCGTACTAAACTTAAAATCAAAGAAGATGGTACAGTCGAAGGATTGGATGATCAAGTTAAAGGACTGAAAGAAACATATAAAGATTTATTCAAACCAGATAAAACAGGGCGTACACCGAAAAATGTAGGAGTCATTGAAAACCAAGGAACAGAAAGAGAAGAACTGTTAAAATTGGCGAATGATATGTCTAAACCATTGATTGAACGTGTCGCTGCAAAAAACAAATTGGCGAGTATGCCAGAGGAGGAGTAAAATATGCCTACAGAAACTATTTGGAGTTTACCAAATTATGCCGGAGATCTATTCACGGCCGATTCCACAAATACACCTTTTTTATCCATGATTGGCGGATTAACTGGAGGTGTACAAACAGATGATTTTGAATTTACAACAGACAGTCAATATTCACTGCCAACCGCTACACAACCAAACATAACAGAAAAGGCATCATTGACCGCTCCAGATGCTAGTGCAATTACAAGAAGCCAAAACACTAATGTTACTCAGATTTTTCAAGAGGCTGTATCAATCAGCTATGAAAAGCTATCTAATCGAGGACATATGAGTGGATTGAATACAGCAGGACAACAAAATAATGTACCTAACGAAAAAGACTGGCAGATTGCACGAAAATTAGAAAAAATTTCACGTGATATTGAGTATACAATTTTTAATGGCACATTTGCAAAAGCTACAACATCAGAAACAGCTAGTAAAACACGCGGTATGCTTGCGTTGTGTGCCGGAAACGGAGGAACGAATATTGATGCCAAATCAGCTGCGTTAACACGTGCTTTATTACAGCAGTTGTTTAAAAAAATGTATGATGCAGGCGCAAACTTTTCAAACGTGGTTCTTTGGACCGGATCAACGCAAAAGCAAATTATTACTGATATCTATGCTTATGCCCCAGAAGACAGAAATGTAGGTGGTGTAAATATCAAACAAATCGAAACAGACTTTGGCAATATTGGCATCGCGTTAAACAGATTTATTCCACAAAGCTCAATTTTGTGCGCTGAAATGAGCGTGATTGCCCCTGTGTTCCAACCAGTACCTGAAAAAGGTAATTTCTTTTACGAGGAATTAGCAAAAACCGGTGCAGCTGAATCTGGACAGATTTACGGTAAATTTGGTTTAGATCACGGTCCAGCATTTATGCATGGAGCTATTACAAATCTTAAGGCGGAATAGTATATGGATAAAGATATAACCGGAATTCAACCTCGTGTTAGAGAAGAATTAGAAACATTAAACGAAAAGATGAATGTTAATATTGAAACGTTGGCAGAGGATGCCGATTTATTAACAGTTATAAAAAAAATCAATGAACTTATCACAACATTTAAAGGAGCATAGAAATGCTCCTTCCTCTTGGGAGGTGAGAACATGCAAATTGAAGAATTAAGGAAAATCGTGACTGATAAATTGAAGCTAAAACCTCATATCAAATATATTGATCAAACATATATAAATGATACAGTGGATGATGCTATTAATGATGCCTTAGATTTTATCAATTATCGTGGTGAGGATTTAGACAATAAAATAGTAACACCTGTAAAAGATCTATGTGTATACCGTTTAATAATTACAGGTAATGAAGGCGTAACAAGTAGCTCAAAGGCTGGAACGAGTGAAACTTATACAGGGGATATCCCAAAATCTATACGGCGCATTTTAAAGAAGTACAGGAATTTACCGTGAGCATCTATACAGATATGATTCCAGCAATCTTACTTGTAAATGATCCACAAGATAGTCTAAGTGGAGCGCCAATCGAAAATTATGTTAAAGTTAGCAATATAAATGTAGCTATATACAAGAATGATAGCTTTAAATCTGTACAATCTGTGAAATACGCTGAAAGTAGTCATAATGGAATCGCTATGTTTAGAGATTTTGACGATAAAAAAGAGTACCGCATTAAGATAGATGATACGGAATTTGATATCACATATTTTAATACTCAAGGACGATTTGCTACTTTGCTATTAAAAGCGAGGAATGATACATGGTAGATAACAGTGAATTTACGCAGTCGCTTGAAAAAGCAACAAAACAAATCATACAAGACACAATTAAAAATATGAAACGTGCTTGCTTGGTGGTGGAAACTGCGGCGAAAAAGAAAGTACCTGTTGATATGGGGCTATTAAGAGCATCTATAACAAGTGATGTAACATTTGATAGTGTGTCAATTGTTGGAAAGATATTTAGTAACCTTGACTATGCTCCCTATGTGGAAAAAGGTACTGGCATATACGCAAAAGATGGAAATGGCAGACTTGTACCTTGGGTATATTGTGTTAAAGCAGGAAAATACAAAGGGTGGCATTACACGGAAGGTCAAAGGCCACATCCATTTTTGGAACCTGCGAGAGATAGTAGTAAAAGCAAAGTAGAAAGGATGTTGGCCGGAGAATGATATACAAAGAACATATAAAGAGATTACTTCAGGACGTGACAGGTTTAAAGGTAACGCCTTTTTTTTCTGTTGGTCCATACCCTGCTATCGTGTATAAACATACACCAGTAAGCGGTGGATTATTGCTTGAAAGCCAACTAGAAATACGTATCATCGGAAAGGTGTATGATGATCTGCTTAATATTAAGCAAAAAGTGGTAGAGGTTTTAGATAACCCAGATATGGATTATAAGGATTACGAAGGATTTAGCTATCACAGTGAATTAGCAGGTGGCGGAGATTTATTTAACGATACAATCCAAATGTGGGAATGTATAACAATATTTACAATGACATGGAGGTGTAAATAAATGAAAAACAAAGAAGAAATTATTTTCGGTGCTGGCGAAGTCTACATGTATGAATTTACTGAAAAAGAAATCCCAGAAGATGCAGTTATCGAAACAGAAGTCAATAATGTTGGGCACTGTAGTGGTGGATTCAGTGTAGATTACAAACCTGAAAAATATGATGTCATTAATCAATATGGAAAGACGGTACGCGCATTTATTACTAAGGAAGAAATAACAGCAAAAACCGGTATTTTATCATGGGATTTAAAACAACTTGCGCTATTATCTACTGCGAAAATTACAGAGGATAAAACAACAAAGAAACGCTCATTGATTTTTGGCGGATCAAACCCAGAATTAAAAACCATCTTATTACGTTTTGTACATCAAAAACAAAATGGTAAGAAATTGCGTTTTACAATGATTGGACAAGGTGGCAATGGATTTGCAATTGAGTTTACTACAAAAGAATTGACGGTAGATGCACAAATTACGGCCATTGAGTATATCAAAAATTTTTTGGCCAGAATCGATGAAGAATTGACCGATGAAGAAGTTGCGGCATTATCTGGAGGTGAAGCATAATGATAGATTTAAGCAAGTATCTTAATCGCACATTAGAAGTTAGATTAAAAGATAAGACTATCCATGTATATGAACCATCATTGGAAATGGTAAAAGAATACTTTGAAAAAGAATCAACCGAACCTTTGTCTGCGTTCGTGGACACACAGAAAACGCTTGTGATGCAGATGATCAATCGTAACAAAGAAAAAATCACAGTAAAACCAGAAGAAGTAGAAAAGTTCCCGAGGTCTTTTGTACTAGAAATTTGCAGATCATTGATGGTCAATGCAGATAGTGCTCTATCTGACCCAAACTAAAACTCCCACTCCCAGATGATCAACAAGTTTGTGATGCTGTATTTGCTAAGTATTACAAAACAGAGGAGTGGGAAAAATCGTACAAAAATGAAACTGGAGAAATAAAGGCTATAGCAGATTATACAGGGATGCCAATAAGCACTATTGTAGAATTGCCTATCAGCCTTTTTCTTTTGTTTCGTAAAAACACCTGGATATATAATCAAACACGCTCAGAAGACGGAAGGAAGATGCTAAAAGACTTCTGGCGGTTACAACAAACGGAACCGGATATAGAAGCAATCCACAGATTCCAGGAGCGAGGTGATAAATTATGACAGGTGGTATGCAACTAGCATCACTATGGACAGAAGTTAAGGTTGATATAGCTGGCTTTAAGTCTGATATGGATAAGATATCAGTTGAGGCAAAAGCCAAAGCTAATGAAGTGTCAAAACAGATGGAAAAGACAGTTAAAGTTGGAGAAAATATGTCTAAGCTAGGCGGAACCCTCACAAAGACATTGACCGTACCTTTAGCTGGAGCTGGTATAGCGGCCACTAAAATGGCAGTGGATTACGAGTCATCATTCGCCAAAGTATCAACCTTACTTGATAAAAATGTTGTGGATTACGATAAATATAAAAACGACATTATAGAAGCATCTAGTAAATCTAAAGTAGCGGTCGGAGAATTTAGCGAAGCTGTTTACGGAAGTATTTCGGCTGGCGTTGATCAGACGAAAGCTATCAAATTTACAACAGATGCGATGAAACTTGCTAAAGGTGGATTTACAGACGGTGCTAAAGCAGTAGATGTCATGACAACTGCGATTAATGGTTATAATCTATCTACAGATGATGCTACCAAGATATCAGACATGTTGATTACCACACAAAATTTAGGTAAGACAACCGTCGATGAACTAGCATCCAGTATGGGCGCAGTAATACCAGTAGCATCCAGTGTTAACTTTGGCATTGATGAATTATCAGCATCATATGCACAGCTTACCAAAAATGGTATTGCAACGGCGGAATCAGGAACATATTTGAAATCTATGCTTTCAGAACTTGGGAAATCCGGATCACTGACCGATAAGGCACTTCGTGAACTGACCGGAAAAGGTTTTGCAGATCTAAAAAAAGAAGGAAAATCAACTTCTGAAATACTTAATACCTTAAGCAGTTACGCCGAGAAGAATGGTAAAACATTAAAGGATATGTTTGGATCGGTCGAAGCAGGTTCTGCGGCCATGGTTTCGGCGAAAGGCGATGGCATTGAATATAACGAAATGTTGGATGCTATGCAAAAATCGGCTGGTGCCACACAAGAGGCTTTTGATAAAATGGATGCTACCCCAGCTGAACAGTTAAAAGGTGCTCTCAACGAACTCAAGAATGAAGCTATAAAACTTGGGTCTAAGGCCATACCTATCGTAACAGAAGCGGCTAAGTTTATATCAAAGCTTGTAGATGGTTTTACTAGTTTATCGCCGGGCATGCAGGATAGTATAATCAAATTCGGATTATTGGCGGCTGCGGCCGGTCCAGTACTTAAGGTAGGTGGTGGCTTAGTATCAACCTATGGTAAACTCAAACCTATCATATCTGGACTAGGAACAGGAATAAAGCAAGGTATACCATTGATAAGTAAACTGGTCGGTGGACTTGGTTCTGTCGGTTCCACAGCTGTTACAACTGGTGCTGGCGTATCAAAATTAACATCAGTTGTTGGTGGAGCTGGATTAAAATTAATGGACTGTGGAGGCATTGCAGGTAAATTAGGAACAGCTCTTGCTGGAGCAGCAACATCTAGTGGCGGTTTATTAGCTAGTTTAGGCGGCATGGCGGCAGCGGCAGCACCTTGGGTTATTGGAGCGGCAGCTGTAGTGGCTGGCGGAAAGATGATATACGATAATCTTAATAAAGAAGTTATACCAGAAGTAGACTTGTTCAAGACTGAAACAAAGGCAACATTGAATACAGTTACTGGACAATGGGAATATACCACAACTAAGATATCAGAAGAAACACAAAAGCAAGTACAAAGCTATTTAAACTTATCAAATCAAGTGCAACAAGAATCAATGAATATGTATACCGGAATTACCAAAGTAACTGATGATAGCATTAAATCCATTAATGGAAAAGTTAGTGCTATGTCTAAATCAATCATCGATGCCACAAATACACAAAGAGACGAGGTTATTAAAGGCTATCAAGATATGTTTGATAATACAACTGCCCTTACAAAAAAAGAGCAGGACGAAATCATGGCAAGTGTCAATAAAGGTTATGATGACAGGGTTGATGAAACTACCAAATTGAAAAATGAGCTAACAAAGATCTATAAAGATATAGCAGATAATGGTGGTAAGATAACTCAAGACCAGCAAAAACGTATAGATGAGATATATGATGAAATGAAAAGACAAGCTGTACAAGCGATGGCGGACAATGAAGCAGAGCAAAATGTAATATTGAATCGTTTAGCATCCAGTAATAAAAGAATAACTGCTGAAATGGTAGGAGAATCTATCAAACAAATGAATAAGTTAAAAGATGATAGTATTAAAACAGCGGCCGAAAAAAGAGATGCTTTAGTTTTAGAAGCTGAAAAACTCAAAACTTTAGAAAATGGAAAATACAAAGAAAAAGCTGATGCCATTATAAAATCAGCCAATGACGAATATGACGGTGTTGTTAAAGCAGCCGAAAAAACAAGAAAAGACGGTATCAATAAGCTTATGTCTGCTCATGAAGATATGGCAGATAAGATTGACATAAGCACTGGCGATATCGTAAGTAGATGGGATAAAATGTTCGGAAAATGGGATAGATGGCAACCTGAAAGTAAAACAGCTACTGTAGAGACTATACACTTAGATACTTTTGTGCAAAATGGATACAACATGGCCTTAGAGGCTGTTAAAGGGTTCCATGCCAATGGATTATCGTATGTTCCATATGACGGATATACGGCGAGACTACACAAGGGTGAAAGAATACTTGATTCAGATGAAAACGAAGCCTACACGAGAAACAAAGTAGAAGGAAACGATCAAACTGGACAAACAATTAATTTCAACGGCAATTATACGTTTAGTGATCATGATGGCATTGATTACTTTTTTAATCAGGCTGCGTTGAAACTTAAGGCGGTGAGATAATGATAGTAAACGATATAAACATCGAAGAAATTATTGGCGTTGTAGTATTGAGTTTTGACAAACAGCCAAGAGAGATTGTTAATTATGATGACTGGATAACAGGCGCGCTGACACCTATTATGACACTGCCTGAAGAATATAGGTACAACCTATTAACAATAAAGTTGCTTGTTGTGGGAAATGATTTGGAAGATATTGAAGAAAAAGAAAGCAAACTACAAAGGTTATTCACAAGAGGTATTTTGAAAGAAGATGATTCTAAATATCTCTTTCCTTATATTTATCAAAATGGAACAAAAATGAGAATAAACAGATTGGCAAATGAAATAACCTATATGCTATACAGTCCATATATGTACAAGGAAGAAAAAAATGTCACTTTAGCAAAAAGCAGTAGCCAGGAAATAACGGTTGAAGGTACTACGAAAACACCGTGTACATACGAAATAAAAGCATTAACATCTATCATTGATTTTGAGATAAATAGTATAAAGGTACATGATATACCATTAGGATCTACTCTAGTCATTGATGGCAAAAAATGTTTAATAACCATAGATGGTACTAACAAATTCGGAGACTCAACATTAATAGAGTTTCCTTTTTTGGTGCCAGGCAAAAATACGATAAAAGTTAACAATGTAAATTGCGAAATAAAAGTTAAATACGAGCCTAGATATATATAGGCAGGAGGATAAATAAAAATGGCAAACATTACAGTAGACGGCAGTAAAAATGTAAATTTTAACAAACAGATTAAGGTTGATGGAGTACCAGCTGTAACATTTACGGCAGATATCAATACAGCTAATCCTGATCAGGTAAATGGCATGACACCATATATTAATGATCAGGTATTATACAAAGAAAATCGTACTGCTATCAAAGCAGAGATTACGAAATGTGAAGATGAAGTTTATGCAGAACAAGAAAAGATGTTAGCAGAAATTGCAGGAGGTAAATAATAATGGAAAAATTAACACTAAATGTACTTTTAGAAGGTAAATCATCCTTTGCTTACTTGGTATCACAGCGTGATAAATTAAGTGGTAAGGTTAATTATCAGATATCAAAAAACATCAAGCCTTACAACGATGAAATCGAGGCATATGATGAGGCAAGAAAAGCAATTGTAAAAAAATATGCTAATCTTGATGAAAATGGAGAACCTGTTGTTATCGGAGATAATTATGATGTGCCAAATGAAAAACTCAAAGATTTTGAAAGAGAAATCAAAGAATTAGGGGAACAGGAAGTTAATACAGCATGGAAAATGATTAAATTAGATGATTTAGAGAGTGCTGGATTAGCTCCAATTGACTATTACAACTTAGATTTCATGATTGAAGAATAAAAATGTAAGTATCGAAGGGAGGTGATCTCATGTGATACTTACTTTATACGATAGACAACATATCAAACTACGGCCTTTGCACCAAATAAAAGATTTACATATAGACAGTGTACTATCAACTGGGGATAAGACACTGTCTTTTTTGATGCCTGGCAGTCAACTAAGGGATGTATATACAGAGGCATATATAAGCACACCCAATGATGATTTTGTTATAAAATCAATTACACCATCTAGTAACGGTTGGTATCAAATACAGTGTAGTCTTAATGTGGAAGAACTAGAAAGTTATATGGATAGCTTTGAGTCTGTTGAAAAGACCATGAAAGAGTGCCTAGATTATGCTTTTTTAGGCACTGGATGGCATGTCGGAATTTGTGAAATCAAAAAGAAACGAACGATTAGACGGACCAATACTACTCCTTGGAAAATCATGCAAGATGCCCGTAAAACGTATCGTGCAGAAATCAAGATCAACAGCAAGGATAAAGTTGTAGACATTTATGAACATATCGGTAGTGATAAAGGTGTATATTTTGCGGAACAGTTAAATCTAAAGCAATTAAATAAGCAAGTAACATCTTATGATTTTTATACTCAAATAAAACCGATTGGAGCAAATGGGCTAACAATCGAAAGTGTCAATGATGGTGATCCTATATTATCTAATCACACATACAGTAAAAAAGATAAGTTATATATTTGGACTGACCAAAGATATACTGTGGCCGAAAATCTAAAAGCCGATGCTCAGGCGAAGCTTGATGAGATGTCAACACCACTTAATGCATATAGTTTGCAAATCATTGACCTTGCTAAAATATCGGACGATTATGTTGATATTTTAAGCTTTGGATTAGGCGACACTGTTACACTTATGCATGAAAGCACAAATACATTTGAAAAAACCAGGATCGTAAGCTTAGTAGAATATCCTGATGAACCGAACAAAAATAAATGTGAGGTTGCTAATAGTATATTAAAATTTGAGGATATTCAGCAGGAGATGCGAGATGCATCCGACACTATTAATAATGTAACAACAGATAACGGTACATTAGACGGTAGCAAAGTGGATAGCATTACCACATCGCAGATTAGTGATTTTGATGTACAAGTCCAAAAGGTTGTAGACTTTACAGCGATCAGAGCTGAGATTGATGACCTTAGAGTTAAAAGCGCAACTATACAGGATCTTGCGGCAGCTCTAGCCAGGATTGGTACATTAGAGGCTACAAGTGTTACTACAATCACGTTAAACGCCGAAATCGCTAAGCTTAATCAAGCTATCATAGGCAAAGCAGATATCACAGATTTAACATCTATTAGCGGTAAAATCACAGTATTAGAGAGCAGTGTCGCTACATTGGACACTATCGTAAATAGAGTTACGACATCTGATAGCATACACTCTCTTGTTATCAACGCCAGCACAGCAGTGATTGATAATGCCTTTTTAAAGTCAATCGTATCATCCAATATTACAGTTAATGATTTGTTAGCTGGGGATATTAGTACAACGAGGTTTAAGGTAAAATCTGACAGCGGTAATCTATCGATCACAGACAATACAATCCAAATCAGTGATACCAATAGAGTACGTGTGCAAGTAGGCAAAGATGCATCAGGCGACTACAACATGTATG
>ENA-OWPJ01000555-OWPJ01000555.1-human-gut-metagenome-genome-assembly--contig:-NODE-555-length-32547-cov-3.10704_pt1 | contig 32547 bp, 33 predicted proteins | sample MGYA00248264_ERZ651846 | MGnify/ENA primary metagenome ERZ651846 (study PRJEB26924, sample SAMEA4378271) | human gut metagenome | biome: human gut; feature: human-associated habitat; material: faeces...
GGAACTATAGCGATTCATCGCGAAGGAGCATCATATGATGTTTATAAAGTTCTTGATGCAAAAACAAAGACAATAGGTAGTGAAGATATTGCTGTTTATACAATTAATAGTGATTTTACTAATTTCTTTGATGGAACACATGGTGGATATACTTTTGATGCAGATAAGGGTATTATGTTAGGTACAGAAGTATTAGCATCAGCTGATCAATTGTTAAAAAATGATGTAAAAAACTATAATCAAGATCCTAAAATGCAATTATTTACACAAAAACTTTATGATTATATTTATACGATGAAGATTACTCCTTCTACATTAGCTGGAGTAAGTGATGATGCAAAAGGATCTTCTATTGATCAAGGATATTATTTAGTTCTAGAGAATACCGAGACTATTACTAGCACTTCTAATAGTGGGCGAGTTCCATCACTTGCGATGCTTATCAACGTCACAAAGAATAAAGAAGTGAATATTTATCCAAAAGATTCAGAGTTAAATATTACAAAAAAAGTTGAAAATGCTGATTATAATATTGGTGAATTAAATATTCCTCATAAATTTACAATAGATTCTACAGTTCCAACATATGCAGCAAACTATAAAAATATTATTTATAAAATTACCGATACAATGTCAGATGGTTTAACGTTAGATAAAACTTCTATTAATGTTAAAGTTGGCGAAATCATGGTTATTAAAAATGGTGTTGTAGTAAATCCAACATATTTGAAAGATGGTGGTTTTACTAGTGAATCTAAAGTAGTTGATGGCGCAAATGTTACTTATACAACTTTTGATTTTAACTACGATGAGTTACGTAAAGATGCTCAATTAGGTGTTGATGTTAAAATTGATTATTTGGCTAACATTAATGAAAATGCTGTGGCTTATAATCCAGAAACTAATACTGCAGAATTACACTATACAACTAAACCAGATGGAACTGATTCAGGAATTAAAGATGAGACAGAAACTTATACTTATGCTCTTGACTTACTAAAAGCTGATGGTAGTAATCATGATAGATTATTAAAAGATGCTGTGTTTGAAATTAAATAGTGACGGTAAGCTAGTAAAAGAAGTAAAATCTGATGAAAATGGTAAAATCTCTTTTACAGGTTTAGCTGCAGGAACATATACAATTGAAGAAATACATGCTCCAAGTACAGAATACGCATTATTGACTGGGCCTATCACAATTGATATTCAAGAAGACTCAAAGAATAAAGGTAATTGCATAGTCTCAATTGTTAATATTGATGAAGAAATCACGACTAATCCAGTAGTAAAAGATGGTACTATTTCTTTCACTATTTATAACTATAAAGGGATTAACTTACCAGAAACTGGTGGTATGGGTACAACAATCTTCATGATTGGTGGTGCTGCATTAATCGCATTAGCTGGTGTAATGCTAGTAGTTTACTCAAAGAAAAGTAAAAAAGCGTAAAATTATGATATAATGCTTATACGAGCCGATGAGTAATCATCGGCTTATATAGCAATAGTATATGGGAGTGTGCTGGAATGAAAAGACGTATAATAATGGGACTTATCATTTTAATTATGATTTCTGGAATAGGCTTAATGGTCTATCCTAGTTTAGCAAATTTTATTAATAACCAATTTGCCATTTCAACAATTGGTGATTATACCAGTAAAGTTGAAAATTATGATAAAGAGGAAATTGATAAAATAATGAAACAAGCCTACGATTATAATAATTCATTACCTGGAGCATTTCCTGCTGATCCTTTTAGTGGAAAGAATATATCTAGAAAATCCATGGATGAATTTAAAGATTTTTTCATGGTTCAACCAGGTGCAATGATTGGATATATTGAGATTCCAAAAGCTGATATATATCTTCCGATTTATTATGGAACCAGTGATGATGTTTTGAATAAAGGTGTAGGCCTAATAGAAAATTCATCATTACCTGTTGCTGGAGAAAGTTCTCATGCTTTACTTTCTGCACATACTGGCTTACCTTCGCAAGAATTATTTACAAGAATAGAAGATTTAAAAAGCGGAGATGTTTTCTTTGTTCATACGATGGATCAGGTATTTGCATATAAGATAAATCAAAGAAAAGTTGTTTTACCTGAAGAAACAGAAGATTTACTGATTCAGAAAGATAAAACATATGTAACGTTAATTACATGTACACCATATGGTATCAATACGCATAGGTTACTTGTTCGTGGTGAATATGATCCTAATTTTGATTTTACATCAGAGGAATATACTTCACTTTATACTAAACATAAGAATGACTGGTTATGGATGGTAATTGTCAGTGGCTTTGCTATAGTTGGCATTGTAGGCTTTATCATCTTCAAAAAGAAGAAAAAAGAAAGCAAAAGAAAGGAAGGACTACAAAATGAAGAAACTAAATAGTATAACAAGATTATTAGCGGTTGCATTCATGTTCCTTACTGTATTTGCATTGCCAGTTAAAGCTGCTGAGAATGGTTCAATTACAATAGTTGATAAAACTCATGAAGGAGAGTTGTTAGCTGATATTGATGTTCAACTTTATAAGGTTGCGGAATTTACTGATAACTCTAGAACACATATTGTTTTGGATGATACTTTTAAAGATTTTGAGCTAGATTTAGATAACTTGATATCATCTGGTGATGCGGAAGAAAGTGCTCGTCTTTGTGAGAACTTTATCGCGGGACATTCTATACAGCCTTTAGCTGCAACTGTAACAGATCAAAATGGAAAAGCAGTATTTTCAAATATCAATGATGGTATTTATTTAGTAGTACAGAATCAAAGAGATGCAAGTAACTATACAGTTACTTCTACACCATTTTATGTACAAATGCCAAATGTAGACAAAGATGGTAATGTAAATTATCAAGTTACGACTTATCCTAAAAATGGAGTAACTTATCCACAAGAAAGCTATGATATATCTGTAGTGAAAATCTGGAAAGACAACAATAATCGTGATAAAACACGCCCTGAATCTATTCAGGTTGGGTTATATGGAAACGGTGAATTGAATGAAACAGTGACATTAAGTGATATCAATAACTGGTCATATGCTTGGAATGATTTATCAAAAGATGTAAATTGGGATGTTCAAGAAATTGAAATTCCAGATAATTATCGAATGAAAAGTGAAAAGAATCAGAATCAATTTATTATCACAAATCAATTGGTTATTCATAGAGATACAATCACACATGGTATGATTGAAACTGTGAAGGGTGATAAAACAACAGTGAAATCCGTTGTTACAGGTGATACAACAATGTTAGGATTCTATGTAGCGTTGTTTGCATTCTCTGGATTGATGATTCTGGTATACGCAAAACATTGTAAAAATCAAAATTAAAGGAACGCGGAATGCGTTCCTTTTACTTTGATTTTGATACTTGTTCATACATATGTTTGGCATCATCAATATGCTTATGATCACTTAGTGGTTCCCCTGGTGCTTTGGCTGATATAAACATATATAAGTGTCCATCTTTCATTTTGGCTACACTGACAAGGCAACATTCGGCTTCTAGTGTATAACCGCTTTTTCCCCCAATGATTTCTCCTCCATCAAAGGATAGGGAATCTGATAGATGGTATTTCATACTTTGTGGTTGTTAAGACTTTTTGAAATGCTGTATTGATCCAGGCATGTTTCATCATTTGTTTGAGGTCCTGCATAGTTGTGTAGTGGTTATCATCATGTAGGCCTGTGGCATTCATGAAGTGGGTATTGACCATGCCATAGGCTTTTGCTTTGTTGTTCATTTCTTGTACGAAGCTTTTCATGTCACCACACAGGTTGTTTGCCAGTACATTGGCACCACTTGGAAGGACAAGGGCATATAATAGATCTTCATAGGTGACTTTATCACCTGGCTGTAAGCCTGCAACACTTGCGTTAGCTTCTGCTAAACCTTCTAAGTCTTTTTCTGTGACGGTTACTTTTTGATTTAAATCATTGATATGATCAAGTGCTACTACACAACTCATTATTTTGGTAAGTGAAGCCGGATAGATTTTTTTATCGGCATTTTTTTCATATAAGATGCTTTGATCTTCTAAATCAATCAATATGGCATAGGGACTGTTTAGTTTGATGTCTTTGATTCCCTGTTTGATATTATTTTGGGTTGTGATGAGTTGTTCACTTGGTGTTGGTAGTTGTGTATTTCCTTCGTTGAGTTTATTTGGGAAGAATTTTCCCATAATAAAGAAGCTGATATCGCCTATGAGTAAGGCAATGATAATGACAAGCACCACATACCATCGCTTTTTATGTATTTTCATTTGTATATGTATCCTTTCTGTTTCGTATAAAAAGTGTACCCCTTGAATGAAGTGGTGTCAATACAAGAAAGATACGCTCCTTAAATTTTTCTTACTTTTGGATTAATGTAGGACATGTATTAGGGAATTTGTTATAATAAAGAAGAATAAGGTTTGGAGGGATTAGATGGCTACGACAATTTTAGTTTTGGATGATGAAAAAGAAATTGCCGATCTGGTTACGTTATATTTAGGAAATGAAGGCTACCAGGTCGTTACGTTTTATGATAGTGAAAAAGCATTAGAGTATTTAAAGCATCAACGTGTGGATTTAGCAATGCTAGATATCATGATGCCAAAGATCAATGGCTTTGAGATTTGTAAATGGATTCGTGAAAAATATACGTTTCCTGTTATCATGTTGACAGCGAAAGTGGAAGACATGGATAAGATACAGGGATTGTCTTTAGGTGCGGATGATTATATCACAAAGCCGTTTAATCCTTTGGAAATGGTCGCAAGGGTAAAGGCACAGCTGCGCCGTTCACAGAAGTATAATCAGGCACAGAATGAGAATGTGAACATTATTGATTTTAAAGGTTTGGTGATTGATAATGATTCTCATCAGTGTACGCTGTATGATAAGCCGATTTCATTAACACCGATAGAATTTTCAATTTTATGGTATTTGTGTAAGAATAGAGGAAAAGTGGTACCGAGTGAAGAATTATTTGAGGCTGTTTGGAAAGAGAAGTATTTTGACAGCAATAATACGGTCATGGTACATATTCGTCGATTACGTGAAAAAATGCATGAGCCACCTAGAAATCCGAAGTTTATTAAAACGGTATGGGGCGTAGGGTATAAAATTGAAGAATAATACGTATCGAAAGTTAAGAAAAAGGCTGACCGTCCTTTTTCTTTGTTGTAGTTTTGTGGTGCTTGGTGCTGTTTCGATACTGATTGCCATTTTAAGCTATAGTGCAGGGTATTATGGCAATCAGGGGGCACTTACGACATCAGACTTCCTGATGTTCTATTTACAGCATGCCTGGGAGGTCAATTTGTTTTTGTATGTATTGGCTTATGTTTTGTTTTTATACGTCTTTATCGGGCTGTTTTACCGCAATATGAACATTTTAGTATCTGTGTTGGAAGGTAATACGGTAGATAAGGTGCCATTTTTCTTTCGCTTGCTGCCAGAGTTTCAGATTGCGAAGGATAAAGTAGAGGATATGATTGCGAAACGAAATGAAAGTAAGCAATTATCCATACAGGAAAAAGAACATAAAAATGAATTGTTGATGTATCTGGCACATGATCTAAAGACGCCTTTAACAAGTATGATTGGATATATTAATCATATACTGGATCATCATGTAGACGGGGAACAGATGGAAAAAAGTCTTTCCATTGCAAATGAAAAGGCACATCGATTAGATGAATTGATTGAAGAATTTGAAGAAATCCTTCGATATGATGATAAAGTGAGTATGTTAGATGCATCGCCTTTGGATATTTGTGCATTGATCAAACAACAGGTGAATGGATTTTATCCATTGATGGAAAAGCGTGGCATCAAAGCACAGGTGGATATTCCAGAGATGCTGGAAATTGAAGCGGATTATGACAAGCTGCAGCGTTTATTGGATAATTTAATGCGTAATGCGATTACATATAGTGATTCTGATTCCATTATATATATTCATTGCAGGGAGGATGAATCACAGATTACTTTAGAATATCGTAATGATGGTGAAGAGATAGATGAAGAGGCAGTATCCCATTTGTTTGAGAAGTTTTATCGTGCTTCTACCGCAAGAACAAGCAGTAGCGGCGGAGCGGGATTAGGGCTTGCAATCGCAAAGGAAATTGTGGAGCTTCATCATGGAAGCATTGATGCACATAAAGAAGGTAAACAAATTGTGTTTACCATCCATTTATGGAAGAAACTGGGGGGCAAGTTATGAAAAAATATCTGAACCCTGTGAAATGGAAACTGTTTTTACGTTATATGTTGATACTGTTGATTTTTGTGATGCTGGGATTATTTATTGTCTATATGTTTGATGATGTTTTAAATGGCCTAATCATTGATGTATTACAGTTGATCAATGGAAATCCATTTGAAACCTTTAGTAAGCTGTTTAAGATATTCCTGCCTTTTATTGTGGCTTGTTTCTGTTTCATCCTTGTATATTTCCTGTGTAAAGATTTAACGCTTTCTATGCGGACATTAATGGATGGTATGGATGATATCATGCGTAAACAACGTAATAAAGTCGTATTTCCTAAAGAAATGCGAAAGGCACAGGGAGCACTTATGAAAGTAGTGGATGAATATCAGGCATATTTGAAATCCGCTAAGAATGATGAAGAAAAGAAAAAAGATTTGATTTATCTGTTGGCACAGGATATCCGTATGCCACTTGCGAAGATTATGATGTATCTGGATTTTTTAGAGAGTGAACAGCGCATCAGCAGTGAAGTAAAGATGGATTATATCGTTCATGTATTAGATGAGAGTCTGCTTTTGGAAGATATGATGAATGAGTTTTTTGATATTACACGTTTTAATCTTCAGTATGCGAAATGGACACCTGAGGAAATGTTTATGGATCGTATGATGGAACAGGTGATTGATGAGTGCTACTATATGGCAGAGGATAAAGCAATGCAGATCCGTCTGGTTCAGGATTCGCATTTGTCTTTGTATGCGGACAGTGCGAAGGTAGCCCGCGTCATGCGAGATTTGATCAATACAATGATCTATGTAGGAAACAAAGGGGAAGTGATAGATATTTCCCTGCGTCAAAGAAATCATGATTATTTTGTGCATATGCAGGTGGATGGACCGCATTTTCAAAGTGATGTGATTGCTCATATGTTCCATAACTTTTATCGCTTAGAGGAAGTCAATGATGCTTCTAAAGGACATGCGATGGGACTTGGAATCGCAAAACAGATTATCGATATGATGAAAGGTAGTATCCGGGCGGAGTCCATTGGAAAACGATTTAGCTTTTATGTGAAGATTCCGGTGCATGAAAAGCCTGAGGATGATATAATAAAAAGTGGTGATAAGAATGAAAGCAGAAGTGAACGAAAAGTTTCCTGTAGAAATTGAGGCAGATGGAACGATTATGGATTTTGTGGATGGCGAATTTGTGTTCGTTATCAAGGACCAGGAATGGACAGATTTTGAAAAGACAGCACTTCGTCGTAATGAATTAGAGATTGATCTGGTGGTAAAATATGATATTCCCATGTTTTTGATTACTGTATTGGATGCAATTGATACCAGTGATTTTATTTTCAATATTCATGAACATGAGGAGCCTTCTTTGATATTTGAAAAAGAATGTATGCCATGCTCCATCTATTTGATTGATGACAAGAATATGGTAGCTGGTGTAAAACATGTGACGTTGAGTAAAGAAGGTACAGGAATATTGTTAACGCAACTGAAAAAAGTGCAGGAAGCACCTTATCAGGAAGCGGAATTTGATTGTAATTTGGAGGGTATTCAGAATACATGGGAGCCATTTGAGTTACAGGAATTCGCAGTGATGAAGGAAGTATTTCATTAGTACATATAAGGAAAAGGGCAATCCTTATAACCATTAGGATACAGATGTACGCAATTCGTGTACAAATGTATGCAATTATTGGAATATAGGGATTGTACTTTTTTTTGTTATACAGTATAATATTACTTAATCTGAACAGGAGGAAAGAGAATGAGAGCAGTTGTAAGTGTAATTGGAAAAGATATGGTAGGGATCCTGGCTAAGGTCAGTACCGAATGTGAAAAGGCAAATATGAATGTGATTGAAGTATCACAGTCATTACTACAGGATATGTTCGCAATGATCATGTTGATCGATATTACCAATGGTAATACTTCCCTTGCTGATTTTGCAGCACATATGGAAGAAAAAGGCAAAGAGTTTGGCATGATCATTCATGTAATGCATGAAGATATTTTCAATGCCATGCACAAGATATAGGAGCGTGGCGTTATGATTAGTGCACATGAAGTATTAGAAACAATAAAAATGATTGATGAAGAATACCTGGATGTACGTACGATTACCATGGGTATTTCTTTATTGGATTGCGCAGATAGTGATATCGATAAATCCTGTGAGAAAATCTATAACAAGATTACCCGTCTTGCGAAAGACCTGGTAAAAACCGGTGATGATATCTCAAGAGAATATGGTATTCCTATCATCAACAAACGTATTAGTGTTACGCCGATTGCCATGTTGGTGGCAGTGAGTGGCGGTGACCCTGTGAAATATGCGCTTACTTTAGAGCGTTGTGCACAGGCTGTTGGTGTAAACTTCATCGGTGGATATTCTGCCCTTGTACAGAAAGGCTGTGCTGCAGGAGATCGTGAATTGATGGAAAGTATTCCAAGAGCTTTAGCACAGACAGAACATGTATGTGCTTCTGTCAATATTGGTTCTACAAAAGCAGGTATCAATATGAATGCGGTAGAATTAATGGGAAGAATGGTAAAAGAAGCTGCAGAGCTTACTAAAGATGATAACTGCCTGGGTGCTGCAAAACTAGTAGTGTTCTGTAACGCACCAGAAGACAATCCATTTATGGCAGGTGCATTCCATGGTGTAGGGGAAGCTGACTGTGTGATCAATGTTGGTGTCAGTGGACCTGGTGTTGTTCGTGCAGCACTTGCTAAAGCACCTAAGGATATTCCGATGAATGAAATTGCGGATATCATCAAGAAAACCGCATTTAAGATTACCCGTATGGGACAATTGGTAGGATCTCTTGCCAGTGAACGTTTAGGCGTACCTTTTGGTATCGTTGACTTGTCTTTGGCGCCAACACCTGCCATCGGTGACAGTGTTGCTTATATCCTTGAAGAAATGGGACTTGAAGGCTGTGGTGCTTATGGTACAACAGCGTGTTTGGCAATGCTGAATGATGCAGTGAAAAAAGGCGGTGTCATGGCTAGTAGTACTGTTGGTGGTTTATCTGGTGCATTTATTCCTGTCAGTGAAGATGCTGGAATGATTGCTGCTGCCAGAAAAGGTACCTTATGTATGGAAAAACTGGAAGCAATGACTGCTGTATGTTCTGTAGGTCTGGATATGATTGTCATTCCTGGAGAAACCAAACCAGAAATTATTTCTGGTATCATTGCGGATGAGGCAGCGATTGGTATGGTTAACTCAAAAACAACCGCTGTACGTGTGATTCCGGCAATCGGAAAACAGGTTGGCGATGAATTAGAATTTGGTGGTTTATTAGGAAGTGGTCCTGTTATGAATATCAATCAGACAGATTGTTCTGTTATGATTCATCGTAAAGGAAAAATTCCTGCGCCAATTCAAAGCTTGAAAAATTAACAAATGAAAAGACACCTTTTTGCGGGTGTCTTTCTTTTATACTAAGGAGAAACCTCCATCTACCAAAATCAACTGTCCCTGCACATAACTGGATGCATCAGATGATAGATATATAATTGTTCCATTTAATTCCCCTTTTGCACCTGGACGATTTGCTGGTACCTGATAGGAATAGCTCTTTAAGAATTCCTCAGATTTAAATAAAGTATTCTCTGTCATTTCAGATTCAAATAAGCCTGGACCAATAGCGTTTACGGTAATACCATATTGGCCATAGCTGCAAGCCATACCAATGGTTAATCCTTTTACAGCGGCTTTACTTGCATTATAGGAATGGCGGATAAACATATCGTTTTTATCTGCGACAACAGCGTTGACACTGGCCATGTTTACAATCTTTCCATAATGGTTTTTCATCATGGTTGGGAGGGCATATTTACAAGCCAGGAAGATGCCTTTTACATTGACATTAAATGATTTATCCCAATCGGCTACTGACATTTCATGTACACCACCACGTACGGCTACACCAGCATCATTTAACAAAATATCAATGGTGCCATAGGTATCCAATACTTCTTGCATGGCTTGTTTTACACTTTCTTCATTACTGACATCACAGGAAACGGCCAAAGCACGTCTGCCCAGTGCTTCGATTTCAGCTTTTACTTCCTCTAATTTTTCTTTTCTTCGCGCAAGCAATGCGACATCTGCGCCAGCTTTTGCATACGCAAGAGCTGCATCTTTACCAAGACCTGCACTTGCACCAGTAATAACAGCAATTTTACCACTTAAATCAAATAGTTCCATAATCACACCTCCATTTATGTATTCTATATCTTTATCTTATGGTCGATGTAAGCGTTACACAATATACAAATAGGGCAATTTGGCTAAGTTTTTAAGTAAATTATACGAATTATAAGAATTATGACGCAAAAGATTATATAACTCTTACAAAATGTGCTAAAATAATAAACGTTGAGAATAAAAAAGAGGAGAGAAACATATGCTTGAATTACAACATCTGTGTTTTGAAGTAGATGGAAAAAAGATTGTAAATGATATAAATCTAACGATAGCGGATGATCGTTTTACGGTAATCACCGGACCAAATGGTGGAGGTAAATCCACACTTGCCCGTTTGATTATGGGAATTGAATTTCCTACATCCGGAAAGATTTTGTTTGATGGAGTGGATATTACCAATATGCGCATTGATGAACGTGCAAAACTACATATTGGATATGCTTTCCAGCAACCACCACGTTTTAAAGGTATGAGTGTACAGCGTTTATTAACACTTGCTAATGGTCACAACATGAGCAAGGAGGAATGCTGTGAGATTTTAAGTGCTGTAGGGTTATGTGCAAATGATTATATCGATCGTGATGTCGATGGTTTTTTATCAGGTGGGGAAGTAAAACGTATTGAAATCGCAAGCTTACTGGCTCGTGATTTAAAGCTTTCTATATTTGATGAACCAGAAGCCGGCATTGATTTGTGGAGTTTTGCGAAACTGGTAGAAACATTCCAGCGTCTGCAAGAGGAACGTAAACAATCTATTATTCTGATATCACATCAAGAACGCATCATGCAGCTGGCGGATGAAATCGTGATTATTGAAAATGGAAGTATTAAAAAGAAAGGCAGTAAGGATGAAATTCTGCCATCATTGATGGATGAATTTGATTCCTGTGCTTATAAAAAGTAGGTGAGCATAATGGAACAGATGGAAAAAGATTTATTAAAAAGCATTGCGGATATCAGCGGCTTTATGCCAGGCAGTGCCTTTAACCTTAGAAAAAATGGAGAAGGCGTGGAACGCCATTCTACACCAAATGTAAAAATTGTCACAAAAGAAGATAAACCAGGCATTGATATTATTGTGAAGGCATACACTTCTGGAGAAAGTGTGCATATCCCAGTAATTTTAACAGAAAGTGGCATCAATGATATGGTCTATAATGATTTCTATATTGAAGAAGGCGCAGATGTGGAAATTATCGCAGGCTGTGGTATCCACAATGATGGCTGTGATACTTCCCAGCATGATGGTATTCATACTTTCCATATTGGTAAAAATGCGAAAGTGAAATATGTAGAAAAACATTATGGAGAAGGAAGCGGCAGTGGAGAACGTATTTTAAATCCAGTGACGATTATTGATATGGAGGAAGGTTCGTTTGCGCAGATGGATATGAGCCAGATCAAAGGCGTGGATTCCACTATGCGTAAAACAGAAGCCAATCTTGGTCCAGGTGCAAAGCTTGTGATCAATGAAAAGCTGATGACACATGGACACCAGCAGGCACATAGTGATGTTACCGTCAACCTGAATGGAGAAGACAGTGTTGTACAGATTGTATCTCGCTCTGTAGGCAAGGATACATCTATACAGGTATTCCATCCTATTGCGGTAGGAAATAATCGCTCACGTGCACATATTCAGTGTGATTCTATCATTATGGATCAAGCGAAAATCAGTTCAATTCCAGAAATTGCCGCAAACCATGTGGATGCCCAAATCATTCATGAGGCAGCTATTGGAAAGATCAACAGCGATCAGCTGATCAAGCTGCAGACCCTTGGATTAACCAGTGATGAAGCGGAAAAAGAGATTGTGGATGGTTTCTTGAAATAAGCCGTATGCAGGTATTCTATATAAGAATATCTGCTTTTTTGTATATAACTATATTATGTTAAAAAAATAAAATTTCCAAAAATTGACGGTTTTCTTCTCATTATGACAAGCTTGTGATAAAATTGTATTGTCTAATGAGGTTAATGAATATGACAAGATTAAAAGGCGATAAACGATTAAAAAACTCGATATATATATTATCTATTCGACATGGGCTGATGCAATCCATACCATTTTTGATTTTGGGTGCATTTTCTTTATTGTTGAGTAGTTTTCCATTGGATGCTTATCTGGATTTCATTGGATCTTTTCATCATGGCGCAATCGTCAATATATTAACAACTGTTTACAATGTAACGTTAGGTTCTATTGCATTATTATTGATTGTCAATATTTCCTATTCATTTGGAAAATTGACGGGTGATGACCATGTATTTTTTTATCCTGTCACCGCTTTGGTTTCTTATACAGGATTCTGTGGTGGATTTAAGGAAGGCATATCTATATTTAATCCAGAGTGGGTATTTACTTCTATGGTGATTACCTTGCTGTCCTGTACATTGTTTCGCAAAGGTATGGCATATGGAAGCAAGATGGAGAAATTACATACAGCCGGGGCAGAATATTTATTTAATAAATCAATTCAGGCGATTTTTCCTGTTGTATGTAGCGTGGTAATATTTACCTCCCTAGGAGGAATCATGCGTGCGCTGCTTGGAGATATCAATATCACAAACTTTGGCTCCTATTTCTTTTTAACATTGTTTAATAAAGTTGGAAAAGGAATTTGTGGGGCAATGCTTTACGTTTTCTTTGTGCATTTCCTATGGTTTTTTGGTATCCATGGAACCAATACGATGGAAATCGTTGCACAACGTGTTTTAGAACCCGTCATTGCCATTAATAAAGAAGTTTTACAGTCAGGTTCTATCCCAACCGAAATATTCTCAAAATCATTTTTAGATACCTTTGCCTTTGTGGGAGGATGTGGTGCTGCATTATGTCTGGTTATTGCCATCCTTCTGGTTTCAAAGAAAAGTCATAATCGAAAACTGGCAAAAGTTACCGGTTTATCCGTATTATTCAATATCAATGAAATCGTTATTTTCGGTTTCCCAGTCATCTTTAATCCAATCATGCTGATACCTTTTATTTTAACACCAATCATTTTAATGTTAAGCAGTGCATTCGCAATGTATTTTGGTTTGGTGCCGGTTGTATCACATTCGGTGAAGTGGACTGTCCCAATCTTTTTGAGCGGTTATATTGCGACAGATTCTATTCGAGGCAGTTTTTTACAGTTATTCAATCTTGTATTAGGGGTATTGATGTATATTCCATTTGTAAGAATCAGTGAGGAAAAACAAACAAAAGAATTTATCAATTCCACAAAAGCCATGACAGCAGATATGGCAATGGGAGAAGCCGTTGGTATCATTCCAAGCTTTTTATCAGATTCCTATGAACATCACTTTGCCGCAAGAACACTTGCTTCCGATTTACGCAATGCCATGCAAAGAAACCAGTTGCAATTATATTATCAGGTACAGATGGGAAATGATGAACAGTTATTTGGCGCAGAAGCATTATTACGCTGGAAACATCCAGTCGCAGGCTTTATATCTCCACCATTATTGATTGCACTTGCCAACGAAGATGGCTTCCTGTATGAACTGGGGTTATATATCATTGAGCGAACATGTAAAGATGTACAGATGATGGAACAATACCGTAAACATATGGATATATCTATTAATATCTCTCCAAGACAGCTGGAAAATGAAAGCTTTGTGCAAGATGCATTAAATATCATCGGCAAATATGATATACGTAATACATGCTTGACCTTTGAAGTCACAGAACGTGCATTATTGAATACATCTCCACTCATTATTGAACGTATCCAGTTATTGCGTGCAAAAGGCATCGCCATGAGTATGGATGATTTTGGCATGGGACATAGCTCTATGATGTATCTTCAGGAAAGTGCATTTGATGAAGTAAAACTAGATGGCAGCCTGGTTAAAAATATTTCTGATAATGATCGTTCAAAAGAGATTATTACAGGTGTAATTGATATGGCAAAGAAACTAAATTATCATGTTGTTGCGGAATTTGTGGAAACCAAAGAACAGCGGGATATCCTGTCCTCTTTAGGTTGTGATATCTATCAGGGATATTACTATGGAAAGGCAATGCCGCCAAAAGATTTTGTGGAAAATTTCCTTAAGAACAAATCAGCATAAAAAACAAGACTTGTCATCATAAAGTTGCTTGTTATAATAATGCTGGAGTTGATAGAATGAAAAAGAAAATCTTATTGATTGTAATGATGGCGATGATGTGTCTGTTACCAATTGAGGCAAACAGTAAAAAGAATGTGAAACTAAGTAAATGCACGGATGGTGATACAGCACATTTTCTAATTGATGGAAAAGATAAAACTGTACGCTTTCTTGCAATTAATGCGCCAGAATACACAAAAGAAAAAGAACCTTTTGGTAAGGAAGCCAGTGAATATGTATGTAATACACTGACCAATGCCAAAAAGATTCAATTAGAATTTGATGATGGCAGTGATGAAACTGATAAATATGGCAGAGTACTTGCATGGGTATATGCGGATGGCAAATTGCTTCAGCGTGAACTTGTAAAGCAAGGTCTGGCAGAAGTCAAATACATCTATGGTGATTATGCTTATACCGATGAACTGAAAGAATTGGAAAAAGAAGCAAAAGCTAAGAAACTTGCTATGTGGAGTAATGAAACAACAAAAGAAGATGATACCATGCCATATTATCTAAGTGCAGCAGGTGGTGTTGTATTGATTATTATTGGAACATTCTTTGCGAAAGGGAAACGCAATAAAAAGAAAATGATCAAACAAGGCATGAAGCAATTGAAGCGTAAATAAAAATCCTCAAAATATGAGGATTTTTTTACATAGTTTTAATTTCTTCTGCAAGTTGTTTTCCCAGCTCCATTAATTTATCCAGATCTTCTTCACTAGGTGTATAGTTTTGGGATAACACATCATCTGTTAATAATGTGAAGCCAGCACTTTCTAAACGTGCATTGATTTCTTTTGTGACGCCATTGAACCATCCATAAGATCCAAAGCCAAGAGCTTTCTTGCCTTTGATTTTACAGCTTTTTAATTTTTCAAGGAAACCGCTGATATCAATCGCCATCACGTTGTTATAGCAGCCACTACCTACAAGAATGGCTTTCGCATCCATAAGCTCCTTCATAACCAAAGCAGGAGATGTCATAGAATATTTAAATACTTTTACACAGACACCATTGCGACCAATGCCTTCTGCCAGTGCTTCTGCCATCTGCTGGGTATGTTTCCATACACTTTCATAAACGATAACAACTTTATCTTTACTTTTGAATGTTGCGAAATCTTCATATGCGGCTAACATTTCTTCAATATACGTTCTCCAGATCACACCATGCGCTGGGGCAATCATATCAATTTCAAGATTCATATCCTTGATTTGTTTTAACTTATTTGCCACCTGTGTACCATATGGCATAACAATGTTGGCATAATAATTTTTTGCTCTATCTAAGCATTTATCTAAACCATGCGCATCATCAAACATATCATAGCTGCAAATATGCTGGCCAAATGCATCGTTGCTGAATACGATTTTTTGCTGTGCCACATATGTCAGCATATTATCCGGCCAGTGAATTAACGGCATCTCGACAAACGTTAATGTGTTTTTCCCAATATTTAAAGTATCACCTGTTTTTACTTTGCGGTAATCATAATCTTTGAAGTATTGTTTTAACATAATGCCAACACCTGCATTTGATGCATAAGGATGTGCATCAGGATAAGCCTGCATAAATTTCACAAAACCACCAGAATGATCTGGTTCTGCGTGCTGGCAAATCACATTATGAATTGGCTGATCACCAATTACAGAACGAATGCGTTCCATCATAATATCAAAAAACTCTTCTTCTACCGTATCAATTAATGTAATTTGTTCATCTACAATTAGATAGGCATTGTATGTAGTTCCTTCCTCAATTGGAAAAATATCCCCATGAAAATGGCGGCAATTGAAATCATGTACACCTACCCAATACATGTTCTCTTTAATCTGAATTGCTTGTTTCATTCATATCACCTCTATTTGAATATTGTAGTGGTTCCTGCCTGTTTTGTCCACTGATATGATTTGTATATGTTTGGAAATGCAAAAATTTGTATTATTTAACAGAAAAAGTGCAAATATTAATAAAACGAAAGCGTTGCCGTTTAAAAAAAGGAAAATGGGTAGTATAATAAAAGCAGATGGAACATCTAAGGAGGTCAATTTGATGATTATTCAAAGTAAGAGAGTGTGGGTATTAGGACAGTTTTTAGAAGCACAGGTAGAAGTTGTGGATGGCAAAATTGCCAATATTTTACCATATGGCGCAAAAACTGCAGATAAAGACTATGGTGATAAACGAATCGTTCCAGGATTCATTGACATTCATACACATGGTGCTTATGGATTTGATACAAATGATGCAGAAGAAGAAGGTCTTCGTAACTGGATGAAACATATTCCAGAAGAAGGCGTAACTGCAATCTGTCCTACAACAATAACACAGACAGAAGAAGTATTGACAAAGGCTGTCGCAAATGTTGCGAAAGTCGTAGAAGAAGGATATGAAGGTGCAGAAATCCTTGGTATTCATTTTGAAGGACCATATCTGGATATGGTTTATAAAGGAGCACAGCCAGAGCAGTGTATCGTAAAACCAGATGTTGAACAATTCAAACGTTATCAGGAAGCTGCACATGGCTTAATCAAGATCATTACGATGGCTACAGAAAAAGACGAAGATTTTAAACTTACAAAATATTGTGCAGAAAATGGTGTTGTTGTCAGCATTGGACATTCCGCTGCAACTTATGAAGAAGCAAGTATGGCAGTTGCCAATGGTGCAAAATCTATGACACATATCTTTAATGGTATGACACCATTCCACCACAGAAAACCAGGCTTGGTTGGCGCAGCAATGCGTTTTAGAGATGTATTTGGTGAAGTCATCTGTGATGGTAATCACTCAACACCAGCAGCATTAAATGATTTATTCATGGCAAAAGGCCGTGATTATACAATCATGATTACAGATGCATTGATGGTAAAAGGTTTACCAGTTGGCACAAAAGTATTATTCGGTGGCAATGAAATCGAATTATATCCAGATGGAAGTGCCCACTTGGTAGAAGCAAAGAGTCTGGCAGGATCTACATTAAAAGTTAATCAGGGATTAAAAGTACTAGTAGAAAAAGCATTGATTCCATTTGATTATGCAATTAATTCTTGTACAATCAACCCTGCTCGTTTATTGGGTATCGATGATCGTAAAGGTAAATTAGTTGCCGGATATGATGCAGATATCGTAGTATTGAACGATGACTATTCTGTAGAAATGACATACTTGAAGGGTAAAGAAGCATTCTAATAAGTAATGTAAAGGTAGGAAGCGGTGGATAACACCGCTTTTTTTGCCTTTTGGAGGGGAAAATGAAAACACATTTAGGAAAAAAATGGTATCAAAATAATTTGTTGTGCATCATCATGCTGGTCATATTTCCACCAATTGGTTTATTCCTTCTGTGGAAATATCACAGAACATGGAAAACAATGATCAGATGGGTGGCTACTGTATTATCCGTTTTATGGGGTATATTTTTTGTGGTTGTGGCAAATGGTGAAACACCAGAATCCATACATATTTCATCTCAAGATATCACAATAGAAATCAAAGACACAATATCCGTACCAATTGATGTGCAACCAGAAGGAACGCAAAATTTAGTGAAATTTCAAAGTGAAGATGAATCTATTGTAAGTTTTGAAGAAGATCAAAAACAAGAAGTGTTCACTGGAAAAATAACAGCACTTAAAGAAGGCAGTACAACGATTTTTGCGTATTATCATGATAAAGTGATCAGCAATAAAATAAAAGTAGAAGTTGTGGATACGCAAAAGCAGAAAGTAAGAGAAAAGGCTGCGGCTGATATTGATAAAAACATAGTGGCATTAGGGACGATCACATTAGAAAAACAAGAAGCTATAAAAAATATCAGAACATCTTATGATGCTCTTGATAAAAAAGGCCAGCAGTTGGTCAAACATTATACAGAGCTTGAAAAAGCAGAAAAAACAATAGAAAAACTTCAAAATGAAGAAAAACAACAGATAAAAACTGTCGAAAAAGATATTGAAGATATCGGGACAGTATCATTAAAAAGCAAAGCATCGATTCAAAAAGCACGAAAAGAGTATATGCTTTGCGTAAGGCAAGCCAGAAAAAGGTAAGCAATTATACGGTTTTGGTAAGTGCAGAAAAGGCATATCAGGATCTGGAAACAAAAGAACAGCAAAAAGCAGAAGCAAAGCAACAGGAAGCGATAAAGAAACAACAGGAGGCAGCGGCAAAACAGCAGCAGGAAAATGAAGCTGCAGCAAAACAACAGCAGAATTCCACGAATGAAACTTATCATGAAGAACAAAACAGCCCATCGCAGGGACTTGTATATTGGACACCGAATGGTGGAAAATATCATGCAAGCTCTAGTTGTCGTACTTTGAAAAAATCAAAAACGATTATACAGGGAACTGTGGAGGAAGCAAAAGCTGCGGGCAAGGATGCTTTATGTAAAGTGTGCGGGCATTAAAACTGCCTATTTACTTATCGCTTAAAATCACGTATCCTAATACTTGTAAGTGATTGGGAGGATATACATGAAAGATAAGATAAAAGCCATCTTTTTTGATGTAGATGGAACATTATACAGTCATCGATTTCACGATATTCCAGAAAGTACGAAAGAAACGATGATAAAACTAAAGCAACAAGGCTATAAAATTGGTATTTCTACCAGCAGATGTCGTTATGAAACAAAAAATCTGCCAAGATTCTTTCGAGAATTTCCATTTGATGCGGCCTTTTATGATGGCGGAGCACTGGTAATGGAAAAAGATCAAATGATTCATAAGGCACCCATTGATAAAAATGCTTTAAAAAAATTACTACAGATGGCCGAAAAAGATCAGATACCGCTACGTTATTCTACAGTGGAAGGAGATCATTTTGCCTATCCGTGTGACTGGCAGATCAAAGACAACTTCTTTAAACTTTATTTAAATATGCCCATCGTGAAACCATATGAAGGCGAAGACGTTTTTAATGTTTTAGCATATCCAAAAACCAAAGAGCATTTGGAAAAAATCTACTCGATGCATGAAGAGGTCAATATTGTTGAACATGGAGATAAGACGATGGAAATCACGGCACAGCATATTGATAAAAGCAAAGGAGTAGCAATTATGGCAGACAGATGGAATCTGACAATGGATGAAATTGCCTGTTTTGGGGATGGATATAATGATATCGAAATGTTGAAATATGCCGGATTAGGCATTGCGATGGGCAATGGAAAAGATGCTTTGAAAGAAGTAGCGGATATTGTCTGCGATGCAATTGATGATGATGGAATTTATAAAATATGCAGAGAGCTGCAATTCATTTAGGAGGACAAATTAATGAAATTAGAAAATGAACGTTATGTTGTGACTTTTACCACAAAGGGTGGTGAAATCGAAAGCTTTACAGATAAAGAAACAGGAATCCAGTATATGTGGCAGGGAAATCCTGATTTCTGGGGTGGAAAAAATCCTACACTGTTTCCAATCGTAGGAAACACACATTCCGGCGATTATGAAATTGATGGAAAACGCTATGCAATGAAGAACCATGGATTGATTCGTTATGCGACTTTAAAAGATGCATCTACAGAAGATAAAGTTGTTATGACATTAGACAGTGATGAAAATACATTATCACAATATCCTTTCCCTTTCCATTATGAAATTGCATATACCTTAGAAAACAATCGTTTAACAATCGTTTATCATATCACCAATACAGGTGATAAAGATATGCCATTTACCTTTGGCTTACATCCTGGCTTTAACTGCCCGTTAACGCAGGGAGAAGCTTTTGAGGATTATAAGCTGGTGTTCTCTAATCCTGAACATTTACAGCAGCTGGTTTTTGATAAGGATAAAAAGAAACCTTATGAAATCAAAGAAGTGGATGTGACAGAGCTGCCTTGTGATTATGATTTAATTGAAGAATATGCTACTTTGGTTTACAAAGGAGCAAAGAGTGCTTATGTAAGTTTACAGGGTAAGGAACACGGTGTTCGTGTTTCTTTGATTGGCTATCCATATGTGGCATTCTGGACAGCAAAAAAAGGTGCACCATTTATCTGCTTGGAGCCATGGTATGGACATGCGGATTTTAGTGAAGTAAGCGAAGATTTTTATCACAGAGAAGGCACAATGATTTTATCTGCGAATGAAACATTTACTACATCTTACAGTATTGAGGTATTCTAATGGAATTCATCCATGAAGAAAACCGTGTTTATATCAAGGATGAACAAGGGGAGCTGTTGGCGGAAATCACTTTTCCAAAAGAAACTGATCATGTGTGTATCGATCATACATGGGTATCAGAAAAATTACAGGGACAAGGAATTGCTTCCAAGCTGGTTCAGGAAGTTTTAAAGCAATGTAAAGCAGAAAATCTGAAAATACGTGCAACCTGCAGCTATGCGAAAACATGGTTTGAAAAACATCCAAAGGAACAAAACTGGTACTTATAGAATGCTTGTTTATTGCTTTTGAGAAATGGCATATCAGCAAGCAGTAATGGAAATTAAATTTTACAGAGAAATGAATCGCTTGATTTCATACTGTAGAAAAGACAAAATGGATTTTTAGGAAGCTTTCACTTTTCTTTTTATTTCATTGAAAAGGCACGCTTAAAGGGGTATAATAAATATGTGTAATATTAGGAGGAGATTTTGAAATGAAAGTTATCGTAGTTAAAAATTATGACGAAGTCAGCAAAGAAGCATTTAATGTAATGAAGGAAGTTGTTACAGCAAAACCAGAAGCTGTTTTAGGTCTTGCGACTGGATCAAGTCCAATCGGTTTATATGAAAATATGATCAAAGACCACAAAGAAAACGGTACTAGCTATGCAAAATGCCAGTCATTCAACTTGGATGAATATGTAGGAATCGATCGTAATCACTCTCAGTCTTATTGGACATTCATGCATGAAAATTTATTCCATGGCATTGATTTACCAGAAGACAAGATTCACGTACCTTATGGAAGTACTAAAGAAGATTGTGAAGCTTATGAAAAAGCAATGGAAAACGTTAGTGTTGATGTACAGGTATTAGGTATTGGTGGAAACGGACACATTGGTTTCAATGAACCAGGTACTCCATTCACTGAAGAAACACATATCGTTGAATTAACTGAAAAGACTCGTTCAGACAATGCTCGTTTCTTTGAAGATGATATCAATAAAGTTCCTACGCATGCAATCACAATGGGTATCGCAACAATCATGAAGGCTAAGAAAATCTTATTGGTAGCAAGTGGCGCAAACAAAGCTGATGCAGTTGCTGCTATGGTTAACGGACCAGTTAGTGAAGATTGTCCAGCATCTGTACTTCAGAACCACAATGATGTTGTAGTTATCGTTGATGAAGCTGCTGCAGCAAAATTAAAATAACAAAATATCTAAGAAAGTAAGCCTTCGGGTTTACTTTTTTTAGTTTTTCATTATAATGTACCTGTATAGAAAGAGGAAGCGGTATGGCAATAAAATTAATAGCGTTAGATTTAGATGGTACATTACTGACATCACAAAAAACAATTGATGAACAGACAAAACAAAAACTGAAGCAGGCAATGGATGCAGGCATATCTATTGTCATCGCAACAGGCAGAGATAAAGGTGGTATTGATTTTGTCAGTGAGCCATTAGAGCTTGCGACAAGAGGCAAGAATTTTGTGGCAGGTGTCAATGGACAGATCATTTATGATTTTTATCATAAAGAATACAGTGTGGATAAAGTTTTTAATGGACAGGATGCAAAAAAAGTAATGCATTTAGCAAAAAAGATGAATTTTGAATGTATCTGTTGTTGTGGATATGATCACTTTGATTTTATTCGACCATCTTTGAAGTTTATGAAAAAGATGCACAGTATCCTGAAAGGAAAACCAATGGATTATGGTTTTAATCAGGGAAAGCGGCGTTTTATCACGATTCATGATGCGGATTACGAAATCACAAGTGATGTGAATAAATTCGTTTTGATTCAAACTGCTCCATATTTTGAAAAAAATCTGCCTAAAATTCGTGAAGAATTAAAAGACTTTGAAATATTGGCAGTAGGACCAGCATGGATTGAAATCATGCCAAAAGGTGTAAGTAAAGGAAATGCTTTATTGAAGATTGGCAAAGAAAATGGTATTTTACCAGAAGAAATGATGGCTTTTGGTGATGCTGAAAATGATATGAGTATGTTTCAGGCTGTTAAATATGGCATTGCAATGGGAAATGCCATGGAGTCTTTAAAACAAATAGCATATGATGTCACAGATACCAATGAACGTGCTGGCATCGCAAAAGCTTTGGATAAATACATATTTGAAAGAGAAGATGCATAAATCTTCTTTTTTTGAAACATTCTATATCATAGAAAGGTTTTTAAGGTAGAGGGGAGCGTTATATGAAAGAAAGATGCACCATGGATGAAGCGGAACATATCGTAAATACATATGCAGATATGGTATATAAATTTGCTTTATCATTGACAAGAAATAAAGATCAGGCAGATGATGTTTTTCAAAATGTCTTTTTACGCTATAGTAAAACATTGCCAGTGTTTGAAAATGAGGAGCATACGAAAGCGTGGTTTTTTACTGTCACAAGGAATTGCTGTCGCAGTTATTTAACCACAGCCTTTCTAAGGCATCATGTGCCTTTAGAAGTGGATATTCCAGTAGAAAGAAAAGAAGAAAATGCTTTGTATTACTATGTGATGAAACTACCGACAAACTATCGTATGGTGATTCATTTATTTTACTATGAACAGCTAACAACGAAACAGATTGCGGATATCCTGCATAAAAAAGATGCGACCATACGAACATGGTTAAAGCGTGCAAGAGAACAGTTAAAGACGATGCTGGAAGGATGTGATATTGATGAAATCTTATAAAGAAATCAATGATGAGATACAAGCAGCGGAAAGTTTAAAACATAAAACATTGATGAAAATGCAGGAACAAAAGGCACCATCCCATGTATGGCAGAAAACACTTCTGATTGCGACTGCAGCTGTTTTATTGTTTATTATTTTACCGATACAAATGCATCTTGCGACAGATTCAGGAAGCAATACAGCAAACATCCTTTTGGATAACTATATTGTCTATGATCAGTATGATAAATCATTTTCTGGAATTGATGAAGAAAAAGGGGATGCCGCAATTCATACACCTCCATATCCTAATGCAGATAAAACAGGAAGTGCAGATGAATATATCCAGAAAAAAGCTTTACCAAAAGGATTTACTTTAACATTCCAGCAAAAAGATCAGGATAACACGATATATACCTATACCAAAGATCAAAAACATGTGATCATCACACTTACAAATAAGGAAACAAAACTTCACAATACAAAGGCGTATGGAGAGTATCAACTTCAAATCATGTTGATGGATGATTTCTTTACAGCCACTGCTGTAAAAAAAGACCTGACAATTACCATCGAAGGTACGCAGGTCACAAAAGATGAATTCTATACTTTTATACAGGCAATATTAGACAAAGAGAGCGATTAGCTCTCTTTTATGATATCTGCACAATTTGCGTGAATCAATTCTATACAATCTGTTGGCGACATAGCGATTTGATAACCAATCTTTCCACCACTAAACATAATCTGATCAAATAACAAACATGTTTCATGAAAGGTTGTCGTATAAGCTTTTTTCATTCCAATTGGGGAACATCCTCCACGAATATAGCCAGTTACTTTATTAATATCTTTAACATGAATCATTTCTACACTTTTCACGCCAACAGCTTTGGCACATTTTTTTAAATCTAATTCATGTGCAACTGGAACAACAAATACGAAATATTCTTTCGTATTGGAAATTGTAACCAGTGTTTTAAAAACACTTTCCGGATCCTGTTGTAACATATTGGCAACACTGACACCATCGACAGCTTCTTTTCCATGCGCATAAGTAAATACCTCATAAGGAAGTTTTGCCTGATCAAGGATACGCATGGCATTTGTTTTCTGAATTTTCATCCAATCACCTCATGTGACTAAGTATAGCACGTTTTGAAAGGGATGAAAAGATATCAACAAATATAAGATATAGCATAAAAAGCAGCTTTGTTGTATAATGCTGTTTGGGTGATAGAATGGTAAAAATGATCGTAATGGATATGGATGGCACATTATTAAATAGCCATAATCAAATAACAAAGAAAACCAAAGAAATATTATTGGAAGTACAAAAGAAAGGTATTCAGCTGGTTTTAGCCAGTGGGCGCAGCTATATGAAATTACTACCTTATGCCAAAGAACTGCAAATGGATATCTATGGAGGATATTTAGTTGAAGTGAATGGTACAGCAGTATATGATGTGAAAAATAATCAAAGAGAAGTTTTGGCTCAGATGCAGGTAGAACAAATACATGAAATATATGCATATTTTATGCAATATCACGTAGAGATTATCGGACAGTTTGATGATGGGATGTATGACTATATCCCAAAAGATATGATGGAGGAAAAAAAGGCTTATCGTAAACAACATCAATTACCCCAAGATTATCCATGGAGTGCAGGAGCTTTTCATTTTATATTTGATAATCGTAATGGATATCCTAATCTTGTCTATGTGCATGACTACAATGAGATTACACATAGCATCAACAAGGTAAGTGTCACATATCATCCTAAGCAAATGGAAGAAATAACCTATTATGCAAAACGAGATCTTTCTGATCGTTATTGGGTGGGACTTACAAGTCCTCGCTGGCTGGAAATCATGATTCCAAATGTGACCAAAGCAACCGGGCTAGAAAGAGTTGCACAAAAATCAGGGATTTCTTTACAGGATATGATGGCATTTGGTGATGGAGAAAATGATATTGAAATGCTAAAAGAAGTAGGGCTTGGCATCGCAATGGAAAATGCGTTTGCACATGTAAAAGAAATTGCTGATGATGTCACAAGCAGCAATGAAGAGGATGGAATTGCTGTCGCAATAAAAAAATATATCGATTTGTGAGTAAATCACTGAATGTTTTTTGACTCTTGTGTTATACTGATAACGAACACAGGAGGTAATGAACATGAGAATAATCAATGAAAATGAATTTGAAGCAACCATTGCAAATGGTGTTGTATTGGTAGATTTCTTTGCAACATGGTGTGGTCCATGTAAGATGTTAACACCAGTTCTTGAAGAATTATCTGAAGAACTGGCAGGTAAAATAGAAATCGTAAAGGTAGATGTAGATCAAAGTAATAATCTAGCTATGCGTTTTGGTATCATGAGTGTACCAACGATGATGATTTTCAAAAATGGTGAAGCTGTAGGAACTTTACAGGGATATGCACCAAAACAGCAGTTGTTAGGAAAGCTACAACAATATCTATAAGAGGTCATGACGATCTCTTTTTTTTATTGCTTTTCTTTTCTTTGTGTGATAAAGTAACAGAAAAAAATACAGAAAGAAGGGGTTTTTGATGGGAACAATCATCAATGCACTGGCGGTGGTAGCCGGTGGCGTATTTGGTATGGCAATTAAAGGCGGCTTGCCAAAACGTGTCAGTGATTTATTAATGCAGGCTTTAGGTTTATGTACTATGTTTATTGGTATGACGGGAGCAATCAGCGGTATGATGAAAATAGAAGATGGCGTACTTGTTTCTCAGGGAACCATGTTATTGATTGCTTCTTTGGGAATTGGCGCTGTTGTAGGGGAATTATTAGATATTGAGGGAAAAATGGAACAGCTGGCTGAGCGTATCAAAAAGATGGTACATAGTGATGATGATCGCTTTATTGAGGGATTTGTGGCCAATGCATTAGTGATTTGTGTTGGCGCAATGGCAGTTGTTGGTGCTTTACAGGATGGATTAACGCATGATCCCAGTATGTTGATCACAAAGGCAATCTTGGATGGTATCATTTCCATGGTGTTTGCTTCAGCACTGGGAATTGGTGCAATCTTTGCGGCTGTGCCACTATTCGTTTATCAGGGAGGCATCACCTTATTAGCTGGTGTAATCGCTCCATTATTTGATGCCGCATTGATCACAAATTTATCATTTGTAGGCTCTGTTTTAATATTTGGTGTTGGTATCAATTTATTCTTCGGTAAACAGATTCGTATTGGAAATCTGCTTCCAGCTTTATTGATTCCGATTGCTTATGCTATTATCTGTTCATTCTTATAAAAAAATGTGCCGAGGAGTCAGCACATTTTTTCAATTATTATCTTTTATTTTTTAAAGGGAGAAAGTATGAATTTTTGAGGGGAAATTTCATAAGCAAGTCCTTATCTAACTTGCTGACTATAGTATACTAAAAACTTATGGATACAGTTTGTGGTAATTATGTTATATTGTGTGTAGTTTTTGACAAATTTGTGAAAGTTGACGAAAAGGGATATATCAAGAGCAATTTGTCATTATCGCCATATTGGAAATCAGTATCTATTTGATATTTCGTAAAATTTTAAAACAGTATTGTGTAGCACAACGCAAAAAAAATATCCGAGGGGAGGGATATTTTTTTTGAATTATATTTTTATTTGAAAGGGAGAAAGTATGATTTTTTTTGAGGGGGAAATATCATACCAGCAAGTTCTTATCCAACTTGCTGACTACAGTATATCAAATAGTTATAGAATAAGTTTGTGGCAATTATGTTAGATTATGTTATTTTACACTAACACATAACCCTATACATATGATGAATATGTTATACAGCATAAAAACAAAAGAAGCACCAGAGGGGTAAGTGTGCTTCTTTTGCCAAGAATTAATTTCTTTGAAAGGAAAAAAGTATGAATTTTTGAGGGGAAATGTTCATACTAGCAAGTTTTCAAACTTGCTGAAAATAGTATAACTAAAACTTGTCGCACAAGTTTCGAAAAATCATGTAGAATTGTGTGATAGCATTTGTTATAATGAACCCTGTAAAGTGAAGGTGATATAATGCAGTTTTTAAATTTAAATGAAGAAGAAGTCTTAGCAGCCGCAAAGCAGGCATATCCACAAAATTATATTGAATATGATCACACAGACTTTTATGTACGCGATATCGCAAAAGGTACAATTCATATTGATGATGTAGATTATCCATTATATGTCAGTACGAATTATGTGTATGAAGATCATGTGATCAATGGAAATGATACTCGCTTCAAATCTAAGTTGAGTGTCATCACATTAAAAAAAGATGCTTATGATGTCGTGTATGACAGCTTTGGTAAATATTTTGTGGCATATAAAGAAGATACGATAAAATTTGTACCTTATGAAGATTTTTATGATATGCTCAAGGATCACATTCATGTGGAAAAAGAAAAAAGTGAATCCTGACACCATTCGACAAATTTCTACTTCTTTATGCGGTATGATATAGCAGGCAGATGAAAACTGCTGATACGTTAATATCCCCTAACAATCCCTTTAATTAACGTATTCTATTCTATCCCCTATATTAATAATATTTGGAAATTGATCGCAGAATGTAACGTTTTGCGATCAATTTTCTTTTTGTTATCGTAAATTATAAGATTTAAGGATTTTTTCATATTTGATTCGTTATACTATAGTCACACAAGAAAGGTGGAGATAGAAATGTTATGGAATATATTAAAGAAAGATTTCATAAAACGGAAAAGTATTAATTTGATTCTGTTTTTATTTATCATATTAGCTACGTTGTTTTTATGCAGCAGTGTGAACAATATCAAGGTCACTTCTTCTGCTTTATCTTATTATGTAAATAAGGCAAAAGTACCCGATATCAATTTTATTACGAATACAGATAAAGATCGTAAGGAAATAGAAACATATTTAGAGAAGAAAAAAGAGGAGGGTACCATTGAACGATATGCTAGAAATCATTTTATTGTTTTGAACAGTAAAGATTTAAAAGCTGAAAGAGATGGTAAAACAGTTGAAATAGCTGATTCTCGTGGCAGTTTATATGTTTCTGCGCTGGATGTTGACTTTGTATTAGCGTTTGATCAAAAAGGCAATCCTTTAGAATTAAAAGATAATGAAATTGGCTTATCGCATGCCTTTATGAAGAAGAATAACCTTCAATTAGGAGATACCTTAATTTTAAAAGGTGAAAAGCTGATCATCACACAAGAAGTAAAAGATGCTGCTTTTGGAAGTGATATAGTGGGAATGACCAGATTTCTGGTGAGTGAAAATACCTTTAAGAAAATGGAACCATCTTTTCAGAAATTACGCTTATATTATGTTGATGCGCATGATCCTTCCATCATTTTAAAAGAATTAAAAGATATTAGTATTCCTTCCATCATCAATATCGTGGAAAAGGGAACCTACGCTATGGCATATAGTTTTGATATGATGACAGCTGCATTATTTATCGCTATTGGCATATGTTTCATTTTGATTTCGTTATTAGTACTTCGATTCACACTGGTATTCACCATGGAGGAGCAGTATCAGGAAATAGGTATTTTAAAGGTAATAGGTTTAAGAGATCTTGCCATAAAGAAATTATATCTGATGAAATATTTTGTAATTGTATCCATTGGCGCATGTATTGGACTTATGCTCAGTATTCCTTTAAGTTCCGTCATGATAGAAAGTGTCAGTGAAAATATGCTAATGGAAAGCAGTGAGGCTAATTTTGGTATCAATGTTTTATGTGCTGCTGGCATTGTCTTATTGGTTTTGGCTTTCTGTTACTTCTGTACAAGAAAACTGCATAAGATTTCAGCAATCACGGCCATACGTGGTGGACAAAGTGGAGAGCGTTTTCATGATGATAAATGTTTTTCTTTATCAAAATGTAAGCATTTGCCATTACCTGTATATTTAGGAATGCATGACATCGTAACACATGTAAAACGATATGCTGTATTGATTATCACTTTCTGTATTAGCTTTATATTAATCACAATTCCTTTAAACACTGTAAATACAATGCGAAGTGATGAAATGTCAAAACGATTTACACTTGATCCTTCCTCTAACATTATTGTAAAACAATTTGAACAGGATCAAAAACCAGTCAATATCACAGAATTGAAAAAAGATATGGATATGTTTAAAGAACAATTGAATCAAAAAGGATATAAAGCACAGATGAGTGCTGTACCACTTTACTTCATTCGATATGGAAAAACGGACGCATTTAAACACAGTTATTTAAGTATTCAGCTAGTTGGGGATCGTACCTCCTATTTAGAATATGAAGAAGGAAATGCACCAGAATTAGAAAATGAAGTTGCTTTTTCAAAAAAAGCAATGGAAGATGAAGGCTGGGTCATTGGTGATCAAATCATTGCTAATATCAATGGGGTAGATAGAAAAATGTTGATTAGCGGGGTGTTCAGCGATTATATGCAAATGGGAAGCAGCGCCCGTTTGAGTCCTGTTATAAATTGTGACAAAGAAACATTATTTGATTATTGGAATGCGCAGCTTTATATTGATTCAGATTTATCCGATGCAAAATTATTAAGTGAACTGCAAAAAGCCTTTCCTCATCAGGATTTCATGAATGCACAGACCTTTATCAATCAGAATATCGGAGGGATTCAGGATGCTTTAGATCAAATGCTGATTCCCATGACAGCGATGTTATGTGCTGTGATCATGTTGATCACCTTCCTGATGGAGAAGTTGTTTATCGCAAGAGAAAAAGGTGAAATCGCAATGATGAAAAGCATAGGAATCCCTTATAAAACAATTCGCTTATGGCAGTTAACACGTATGGTATTTGTGGCATTATGTTCTATGTTGATCGCAATACCGTTATCCTATATCAGTAATCAGTTTATTTTAAAGCCGATCTTTGCTGTGATGGGTGCTGAAGTTAAGATTCAGGTAGATGCTTTACAAGCTTATGGAGGTTATCCTGGTGTCTTATTGATTGGAATTATTATCGCAACATTAGTGGCAACTTATCAAATCAAACGAATTGATATCAAAGAAATGAACAATCTGGAATAGGAGGAGAAGAAAGATGAAGGAATTAGCAGTTACGAATTTATGTAAAACCTATATTGTGAATAAACGACAAAATAATGTATTGCGCAATGTGAATTTAAGTATCCATGAAGGAGAAATGGTCGCAATTATGGGACCAAGTGGTTCAGGCAAAACCACACTTCTCTATACTATTTCCGGTATGGATGAAGCAAGTGCTGGCAGTGTAGATTTTTTTGGGAAAGAATTATTTCATTTAAAACCAAATGAGATGAGTGATCTTCGCTTAAAAGAAATGGGATTTGTATTTCAACAAATGTATATGCTGAAAAATTTATCACTCTATGATAATATTATATTACCAGCTTATCAAAGTCCGGAAGGTAAAAGCAAAAAGGGAAGATTACAGATTCAACAGCGTGCCAAAATGCTTATGCAAAAACTGCATATCGCCGATGTAAGTGATAATGGCGTAAATGAAGTATCCGGTGGACAACTACAGCGTGCTTGTATCGCAAGAGCTTTGATTAATCAGCCAAAAATCATTTTCGCTGATGAACCTACAGGTGCATTAAACAAACAGAATTCTATAGAAGTAATGGAAGAATTAGCCAATATCAACAAGGATGGCACAAGTATTTTACTGGTCACACACGATATGAAAGTCGCAAGTAAATGCGAACGAGTTTTATATATCGAAGATGGGGATATCAAAGAGGAAATCCAATTGGGAAAATGGCAAACAGGCTGTGATGGATTAAGCAGGGAAAGAAAATTGAATGAATGGTTATTGAAATTGGGATGGTAATATGGACACAATCGTATTTATTGAAGATCAAATAGAGCTTGCGGAATTAATTATCGCCTTTCTGAATAAGAAAGGCTTTTCCCTGTGTCATTTTGTAAATGCTGCCTCAGCTTACACATGGATAGAAACCCATGAAGCTTCTTTGATCCTGTTAGATATCATGCTGCCGGATATGGATGGCTTTGCGTTTATGAAAAAACTGCGTCATCAATTTGATATTCCCGTAATCATCATGAGTGCTAGAAGTGAAAAATCAGATCAGCTGCTAGGTTTTGAATTAGGTGCGGATGATTATATCCCAAAACCAGTTGATCCTGATATCCTGTGTGCCAAAATTCATGCAATCAAGGCGAGAACAACACATATTGCACATCAAAATCAAATCATATCCAATGATATCAAAATTGATATCGCAGCTCATATCGCTTATCTAAAAGATCAGCGCTTAGATTTAAATGCCAAAGAATTTGAATTATTGACGTTGTTTGTAAAAAATGAAGGAAGAATCCTTCAAAAAGAGTATCTGTTTAATGAAATCTGGGGGATGGACAGTGAAAGTGAAAATCAAACGCTGACGGTCCATGTGAAAATGTTAAGATCAAAAATTGAAGAGGATCCCAGAAAGCCCAAACGAATCATCACCGTATGGGGAGTAGGATATCGTTATGAGAAAATTTAATCTGTTCCTACCGGTTTCTATCCTGATATATATGATTTGTGCCATCGTTGTGGGATATCATATGGTACATTTACAACAAACATCCTCTTATGCTTATCGCATCGAAGTCAATCGTATCATGGAGGAGCTACAAGCAGGAAAAACGATCGATGAGCTTAATATAAAAGCATATCAAACCATAACAGCTGTCACATATTTAGACGCAAACGATAAACAAACAACACAAATGGTTTCCTTTTATGAAGATAAAGATACCCCTTATGTGATTATGCCGTGGATGAAGGATGGTCAAATAGAAGGATATCTTCGTTTTGATTATCATATCCAGAAAAGCCAAAAGCATATTTTCCTGATTGTGGAAGGGATTTTATTCATTGTGGAGGTCTTTGTTTTTACTTTACTATGGTATTTGAAAAAACATTTGATCAAGCCATTTCAACGATTGAGTACACTACCGGAAAGTTTTGCGAAAGGGCATTATAAATCAAGCATCAAAGTAGAAAAAAGTCGCTATCTACAACGTTTCCTATGGGGCATGAGTCAGATGCAGGATAGCCTTGATACATCAAGAAAACGGCAGATCGAATTATTAAAGGAAAAGAAACAGATGCATTTATCTTTATCACATG
>ENA-OWPJ01000579-OWPJ01000579.1-human-gut-metagenome-genome-assembly--contig:-NODE-579-length-31283-cov-25.8892_pt1 | contig 31283 bp, 35 predicted proteins | sample MGYA00248264_ERZ651846 | MGnify/ENA primary metagenome ERZ651846 (study PRJEB26924, sample SAMEA4378271) | human gut metagenome | biome: human gut; feature: human-associated habitat; material: faeces...
TACTAGTTTTCGTGCTTTTTCAAGTATCTTTTTTATTTAAGCTGTGAACAGTAACTATTTTTATAACAATATTGTGTTAATTGAAAAGAATACATTGAAACATGTAACTATACTTGATATCATATTACCCATGAGGTGGATATATGAAAAAAAGATATGCTAATTTGTTGCTTATGGTGGTAACAATCATTTGGGGAGGAGGTTTTTTGGCCACGGATGGTGCTTTGGAAACGATTTCTCCTTTTTATGTAATGATGATACGATTTTTAGGTGCGTCTATCTTCCCTTTGGTTTTGGGCTGGAAGAAATTAAAGAAATTGTCTGCTGTACAAATTAAGCAAGGAGTTATAACGGGATTTTTTTTATTTTTCGCATTTGCGTTTCAAACATTTGGGCTGGTGTATTCTACACCAGGTAAAAATGCATTTTTGACAGCAACAAATGTGGTGTTTGTGCCATATTTGTTATGGTTTATTTATCATAAAAAACCGACTAGAAAAGAAATCTTTGCGAGTATGATCTGTGTTATAGGAATTGCATTGTTAACATTGAAACCGAATGCTTTGTTTCTAGGGTTAGGAGATATTCTTTCTATAATATGTGCGGTGTTTTTCGCTTTGCATATTATTTCTCTTGAAAGATATGGAGCACATACGGATGCAATTTGTATGACAGCTCTTCAGATGATAACGGCTGGAATTATATCTAGTATCTGTGCATTTTTATTTGAAACAGCTCCAAGTACGATTCCTTTACGTGCTATGGGTAATATTGCGTACTTGATTTTTGTATCTACATTGCTGGCATACTTATTGCAGACATATGCACAAAAATTTACAAGTGCAAACAGTGCATCGCTAATTCTTTCTATGGAAGCTTTGTTTGCATCATTATTTTCTTATTTGTTGTTACACGAAGTGATGACACCATTGATGATGTTAGGAGCAATTCTCATTTTCCTAAGTGTGATTTTTCTGGAATATAGACCTAAAAAAAATAAAAATATCAAAAACTGACATTTTTTTTGAGCGTTTTTTATTAGAATGAAAGTGGTGATTATATGTCTTATATTTATCCATTAAATCCCTGCTTTTATGAAGTGTTTGAAAAATATCCAATATTACTTAAGCAGATTATGGGGATGGAAAAGGAACAGAAGGAAATGATTTTGATGACTATAGATGCAAAATCATTTGTTAAATCTTTACAAAGTTTCTTATCTAATGAAATCATATGTTATGAAGATGATTGTATTTGTTTTGAAGATAGTATAGAGAAAAAAAGGTATTTTCTTTATATAAAAGAAGGGGTATTTTATACGGAGGATAATAATAATCCATGTATAGAGTGTATTAAAAGAAAGTATCCCTACTCTGTAATGGTGTAGTAAATTGTTTTTTTTATAAAACTATTGTAAATTTTCAATAAAAATAGTAAAATAGGTTTGCTGTTAGGAGGAATCATATCTATGGATTTTTTGACTTCAATAATGTTTACTTTAGTAGGTTTAGTTATAGGAGGCTTTCTTGGTTTCTATTTCACAAAGAAAAAATTTGAGAAAGAATTAAAAGAAAACCCACCAATTAATGAAAAAATGATTCGTGCAATGTTTTTACAGATGGGAAGAAAACCTTCTGAAGCACAAATTAAGCAAATAATGAAATCAGTTAATGCAAATAGATAATAAAAATACGGGAAACCGTATTTTTTGTTTACAAATTATAACAGTATTGTAAGATTGGTTAAAAATGATTATGTTATAATACACATGAGGTGTATTCTTTATGAAAGTATTAAAAAAGAGCTTAACATTTATTTTTGTGCTTTTGTTAATGTGTGGTGTTTTTATTTTGGGTGTTGGATATATGAATTATAGAAAGGTAATCAAAGAAACACCGATTAAAGAACAGGTAAGCGAAATAAGAAGTAATGAGAATTATGTAACATTAGAAGAAGTTAGTCCATATTTAATAAAAGCAACTGTTGCCATAGAGGATCATCGATTCTATGAACATGGAGGTGTTGATTACATTTCAATGTTACGAGCACTAGTTCAAAATGTTATATCTAAAGGGATTGTGGGAGGAGGAAGCACCATAACTCAGCAATTGGCAAAAAACATGTATTTTGATTACAGTGCGAATTACATACGGAAAGTTAGTGAATTGTTTGTTGCGTATGATTTAGAAAAACAGTTGTCAAAGGATGAAATTTTAGAGCTGTATCTAAATATTATAAATTATGGTGATAATCATATAGGGATACTGGAAGCAAGTCAGGGATACTTTTTAAAAAATCCAAGTAAATTAACGTTGGATGAAGCAAGTCTATTGGCAGGATTGCCACAATCTCCAAGTAATTATCAATTAAGTAATCATTCGGATGCTGCACGAAATAGACAAAAATATGTATTAGAAGCAATGGTAGAATATGGTTATATTGATAAAAGTGAAGTCTATAGTTTAGAAAACGATTAAAACAAGAGCTAATAATTTTATATTTTGTTCTATGTAACTGCATATCACTAAGTAGAGCAAAATAAAAAAATCCTGATGCTTTGTTTGAAGGAAGAGTGCTCCGTATTGAGTTTGATGCAGGAATTGATGATGTATTCATAATGTAGGAAAGAAAGATATTTGTTTTTTGTGATAGAGTAATAGTGTTCATAGAGGTTTCTTTTATAATGTGTGTAAACTTTATAATATGACATCTATGAACTTTTTTCATTTCTTAGAGAGGGTAGAGGAGCGCATTAGTTAGGTATAAAGGTTAGCTTTTATATCCCTAACTTAATTCCAGTTTTATTTTACAACCTTTGGCACGAAAAAAAGTATTAAAAAAATAAAAAAAAGTATTGCATTTTATTTTGCGTTGATATATAATAACTGAGCAATGCCCGAGTGGTGAAACTGGTAGACGCAACGGACTCAAAATCCGTCGGTAGCGATACCGTGCCGGTTCGAGTCCGGCCTCGGGCACCATTTGTGTTAATTCGAACTTCTAGGAAACTAGAAGTTCTTTTTTATATAAGAAATTTTGATACGGTATCTACTAACGGTGATGTAAGCGTTTGCCTAGGTAGATACCGTTTTTTTGTAGTAGAAATGGAGGTTGTATGAATAAAAATATTAGAAATCATATTATCAAGCTGAGTTTGAATAAAGAAGAAGTTGATTTGCTGCAGGCGTTGAAGGAAAGGATACCGGAAAAAAAGGAAGCAACAATATGTCGGAATATTGTTATGAATATTGCTCGATCAAATAAGTTCGATTTCCTGGCTGATAAAAATTTCTCTAAAAGATTAGATGAAGATAGCGAATTAAAACTTGCAGTAATGGAAATGTCTTTAGTTTTCAGTGAAGACATAAATGAATTAAAAGATGATCAGGATACGAAATGAAAGTAATTATTTATATCATTTCAATAATGGTGATTTATTTTAGTTACTGGTTAGGAAAGAGGAACAGAAGATGAGAAAAAGGGATTATGTGAAACTTACCATTTTTAGTGCTAATGATGAGGAGCTGCTATTTAATGTATTTCCAATGTATGTGGCAGCAGTCATGATGTTATTTAACTTTGCAATATTACAGGGAGAACTTAACGTATTGTCTATAACTTTATTTATTGGTTCTATGATCATAGCTTGCAGAGCAGCGTATCTGTCTGGAAAAAATTCTAAGTAGGAGGAACGATTATGCCAAAAGAAAAAGAACTATATTTATCTGGATATCAAAAAATCATCGATCTCATTTCTTTAGCTAGTGAGGAGTTATCTAAAGAGCATAAAAAATTAAAAGAACAAATACCAGTTGGGAACACATTAGATTTAGTTGATTTTTTAAATGACCGAGATAAAAGACAAGTATTTGACAGATATTTAGAACTTCCGGATTATGTAGAAGTTGTACATCGTTTATACTGGCGATGTAAAAATGTCTTAAATAAATTAAGATATGAACAAATTCTTATTGATGGTTTTATGGACGATTTAATGTGGCAGGATCTTGGTAAAATTGATGCTTTGGTAGAAATAAGTGAATGTATTGAAGTCACTAAGAAGCATGCTACTGATAAGGAACAGAAGGAACAGAATGTAATTATTTATTTGGAAAGCACGTTTCAAAAACTATTAGAACAAACAGAGTTATCTACTATAGCCTTAGATAATCAGGATAAATTCATTTGTTTATATACAAAAATGGTGATGGCTTGTTCAAAAGATTGTTCTGAGGATTGCTTAGATTTAAAACGTTTGGATATTCTTAAATTTTTTAAGGAGGGCTATCTGAATGCAGGATAAACTGATAAAAAAGATTCATGAAGGTATGGACGATACATGTTATGCCGCCATCTTAACAAACTGGGATGAAATAGAAATGAATGAAATTGAACTCGCAGAAAAGGCATTTGATATCGTTTCTAAAGGAGCTTCTGAAGAAGATGCAGCAAAGCTATTAGAAGTAGATTTAACTCACATAAGAAAATTGCTGAAAGAATATAAAATGAAATATTGTGTCGATGAAAAACCATTTTTAATGTTTGATAAATTATATTCTAAAGAAAAGTTTTTCGATGTGTGCAGAGAAATGACAGAGAGAGGACAAAAGGACGCATACTTTTCATTAAATAGTTTTTACAGGCAAAATCGTGTAAACAATGATGTCCGACATATCAATGCTTTTGTTCTTGATTTTGACTACTATAAAGTAGATGAATACAGGGAACTGTCTGCAGTAGAATTCTATAAAAAAATAGAAAACAAGCTTTCTATGACACCTACTGCAGTGATGGATTCTGGCAGAGGGTTGTATATCATATATGCATTTAAACATTGTTCTTATCACATGGATAGGCTATATCATGCCATTATCAAACATTTTTATACATCATTTGAGAAGTATGGTATGGATTTGAATGCCACCTTGACAACCCAGGTAATACGAATACCAGGAACGATCAACAGCAAGAATGGACGGAAGGCAGAAATACTTGAATTTAATGATACAAATTATAAAATTCAAGATTTTGCAGCACTTCTTCCCTGGTCAGAAAAAGAAGTGAAAGCATACAAAAAAGAAAAACTGCATCATAAGAAAGAAAAAAAGACGAAGCAAATTGATTTATCGAAAAGAAAACCACATTTCAAAGACTATTATGAGGATTTCAGAACACTGATACATCTTAGAAATCAATCGGAGGTCTATGAAGGATACAGGGAGCTTCTGTTGTATCTGGTAAGAGAAAAGGCATGCTGGATGGGGTATACAGTTGATGAATCAATTACATTGGCTAAGGAGTTAAATGATCTTCTTAGGGTTCCTTTGAATGATATTGAAATCAAAAGGAATTGTAAACCATCAGGCAATAGAGCCTGCAGTTCCATCGATACGATCATTGACAAACTAAAAATCAATATCGATGAGCAGAAAAAGATGAAGGTATTAAAAAGAAGATGGTTAAAAAAATCTTTATATGCAAAAAGAAAGCGAAAGCATGTATTGCTGAATCGCTCCCCAAAACAGCAGGAATTATTTGAAAGAAGAACACGAATATGTGAGCTTAAGAATGTACACCACCTGCGAAACAGCAGGATTGCTGAAATACTGGGAATTTCAAAATCACAAGTGACGAGAGATCTGCAGTACATAAAATTGCATGGATATGAGTTTATACAAAAGTTAAAGGACTACATGGGTCGAATCGAAGATGCGAAAGAGACGGATTATTTCCGTCGAAAGCTAGTATTTGATAGACAAAAACAACTCTTAGAATGGCTGAAAATAGCTCGTAGAGCACTGGATTATTTGGTCAGAGAAATAGGAGTTGCAAAAAACTAGGCACCATTGAATATATGTGGCCCTGCTTGGTATCGAAAGGAGTTAGAGATATGACAAAGGATGAAGAAAAACTAATAGTTGCATTAGGTGCTGTGAAAGAAGCTCTTCACATGTTAGGAGTCGAGGAGTTAAAAAATACAATAACTTTTAACGATGGAGATTCTGATACTTTTGATTGTGTAGCAGTAATAGAAGAGTATATCGTATGTATGCTTCATGATGAAGAACAATTGAATTCTGAGGAAATAAAAGAAGTAATGAATTGTGTTTTGGTAGCTTGCTTTGATGAAAATAAAGAACAAGTGATATTAGCTAAGTTGAGATCTCAGTTAAAAAGAAGGGGTACGTGATATGGGTTTATAAGAAAAAATTATGAATAAGAGCTAAGAGAAATTAATCATAAAAATTAATGATATTTCTGTTAGGATTAGATTTAAAGAATTGGTTATTGTGAGGTTTTTATGGAAAAAGAAAAATAGGCTGGAAACAGTTATGTTTTAAAATATTTAATATATTGCATACAATAATTTCTATTATCGGAATCATAACGATTTTGTTATTAGTTGATTTTTGGTTTCAATTTGAGTTTTGTGGATTGAGGGAAGATATCATAAGGTATTTGGATATATTACGAACATGTAGTTTGTAAAAGAACAGTAAAAATAGATGAAAAGTAAGAGGAATAGAATGGAATGAGGATAAAAAATGTTGATTTTGATAAAAAATTAAGAAATGATCTTGTTCATATTATGAAAATTGAAAATGAACCCGAAAGCATAAAAGAATTAGATAAATGGATAAATGAAGCAGGGATTGATGAAGTTTCAAAAAAGATTGTTGAATTGTATACAATTCATGCTATAGAAGATTGATGATTTGAAGGAGGGATAAGTTTGTTAAGTATTCGAATTGAATTTTTGTTTGAAGAAGAGAGGATACAGTTGCTTGATGACCTGCAGAAAATTGGATATGTCATTGCTGACGAAGGAAAAGTAAAGAAATCCAAAAAAGCAGGATGCAAGAAACTGATACAGTATTTGGATATTCAAAAGCAGTCTAATTAAAAAACTGCAGCGTAAGACGAAAGCGAAAGAGAGGATAAAAGAATGAAAGTAATTTGTGTTAAAAATGGAAAAGGCGGAGATGGTAAAACTGTATTTTCTTTGAATCTGGCAGCACTTCTTGCTAAGGAAGGAAAAGTATTGCTGATCGATACGGATCCACGCTGTCATTCTAGTAATTTTATGATCAAAAATGAAAGTGTACCAGTGACTGGTACATTTGAAAAGGGAAATCTTGGTGAATGGATAACAGGGAAAAAAACGGCTGATCAAGTTATACGCCATTCAATGTTTGAAAATTTAGATTTTGTTGCATGTTCTGATGATCTTGATGATTATGTAAAAGAGTTGGAAAAAAAGAGAATCATAAGTATGGCGGGAAGAAATTTAAAAGAATGTATTGATAAAATTGCTGACAGATATGATTACATTGTTATTGACTGCAGCCAAAATGTGACCACGATCGATGTGAATGTACTTGTAGCATCTGATTTTGCACTGATTCCTGTAAAATGCGGATTAAGTTCCATGGATGGATGTTTTGAAATGCTGGACTGGATAGAACAGGTGCAGACCTTAAATCCTGGTCTTGATTATAAAATTGTCATGAATGACCGTGAAAAAAATAAAGAGGCGGAAGAAATCGAAAGCAAGGCAAGAGAGCTGTGGGATGAAAAAGTATGTAAAACGACAATTCGCCATCAATCAAAGCCATTGACAAAAAGCCTTCGAACCGGAATACCTGTGGTATATGAGCATAGAACACCTTCAGAAATAAAAAGAACTACGATTGCAGATGATTTTATAAATCTTGTAAAGGAGCTGAAACAATATGGGTGCTAACATATTAAAACAATTTCAGATGAAGGATGAACAGGAGATAGAAATGATTCCTGTTGATAAGATTGTCTTTAACAAGCATAACTATTTTTCAATGGATGAAGGCAGGGTTGAGGCATTATGTGATGAAATATTGGCTCATGGATTCAAGAGTGCAATTGAAGTAAGAGAGATTTCTGATGATATGTATGAGCTTATTGCAGGAGAAACTCGAACGAGGGCGTTGTTAAAAGCATATGACAGGACAAAAGATCAAAAGTATTTAACGGTTCCTGCTTATGTATCAAATATGAGCGATGATGAAGCACATGAACGTCTGATCATTGATGAACTGCTGAAGAGAAATCATACAAGTTATGAAAAGATGCGTGCGGTAGAGGAATTGCAGGACCTCTATCGCAAACGAAAAAAGGAAGAAAGGATACCAGGAAGGATACAATGGATGATTGCGGAAAGTCTGTCGATGAAAAAATCACAGGTCGGAACCTATCAGAAAGTTTCATCAAAGGCCTCTGATGCCGTAAAAGAAAAATTGAGAAGAGAAGAAATAAGTGTTGAATCTGCTGCATTACTGGCAGATCTTCCGCAAGAAAAACAAGATGAGTTTATTGCAGACAGTAAGAATTATCGAAAACAGGACATAGAAGATTTTAAAAATTCACAAATAGTAGTAGAGGATGTTAGTGAAAAACAACTGAAGTTTGATGAAACTGGAGTATTCGTCGAAGAAGAAATCTCTGATGTGCCTCTTCAAAAAAGACATATAGGAGATATTGTAAAGGATCTTTATGAAACTCTGGAAGAGCTGGAGGTTAAAATCAACATGATTGAATTTAAAGATGAACTTAAATTGCTTCAGGAAATCAAAAAAGAATGTGATACATTATCCAATATGTTGGGAATCTGTTAAAAATGTACCAGTAACTGGTACAAAAAGGAAAGGGGGGAATTCATGAATAAAATAGAACATAGAGTGCAGAATTTAGAATTAATAAAGGTTTTAAACTTAGGACTGTACATAGAATTCAAAATTATGAATATTTCCGTGCTCATATACTTTGTGATTTTGGATATCTCCTGCTCCTTGTTCTCATCTGTTATCTACGTCTATGAAATCATAGACAAAGATATTTATAATATGTTGACAAGTTTTATTTTTGTGATATTGATGATTTTGATTTGGGCAATATTTAATTTAGGCCGATTACAGGATGAAGTAAAGTGCGAGGTACTGTATGTTTACAAAAAAGCAAAAGAAGGAAGAATTGCAAAGGTGATATCATCATCAGATTTGGAGGAAAATAATAGCAGTGTAGGAGTGAATATTCACGGGAAGCTGTATTGCATCAAATTAAAGGCTGCGGACTATCAAAAGGTAAAACTGGAAAGGCAGATTATATTTTGTAGAACATATATAATGAGAAAAGGAAAACTGATAGAAATAATGGAAGGAGAGGGTGAAATTTATGATTAATTATATGATGCTTGAGGGTCGTTTAATAAATGATCCTCAACCTATCAAACTGGAAAAAAATCTGAAGCTTCAATTTCAACTGGAATTTAATTATTTCGGTAATAAAACAGGAGTGATAAACTGCTCTGTATGGAACGAGAAGGCAAAAGAATTAACATATTTAGAGAAAGGGATGAAGATCGTTGCTGCAGGAAGTCTCGTCCCCTTAGAATGGGACAATAAAAAAACAGGACTCAAAAGTCATGGGCATGAGTTTAGGATAACGGATGCTAGAAAAATTGATTAAATTGCTGCATAAATGCTGTAGAGTGATTCTGTTTATCTTGATGATCTATTCTATTAAAAGAGATCAATTTGATGCATTTGTACTTATATTTGGGATACTGATTATGATTGAAGGGGGAATTAGATGGTACAGATAATCGTTTGTGTAATATTGTCAGTATATATCATATATTTGATTGAGCTTCCCGTACAAAAAAGAAATGTATTTTATAAGGTGACGCGTCTATCTGAAAAAAAGAGAGAAAATCTTGGAGTCAAAAATTTGAAAAAGGAAAAAAATCTGATGTTCATACGATGGACATATGAATGGCAGGAAAAAGAAATCAGTGTTACAAAAAGAAGGTTTGCTTTCACTAATCAAACAGTTTTATGTGACCAGAAGGCAACGATGGAGATGTATATGAAATATCTTTCTGTTAAGTATCATATAGGATTTCTAATTAAGTCAAAGACAGCACAGAGAATTCTTTTTCTTAGGAGAAGAACAAATGAATGAGTATGAAAAGCTGTTTTATTGTAAATCCGTTTTGAATGAAATGAAAAGATGCCAGAAAAAAAAGAATGACAGCATATTTGAATTGTCAGATTTCGATCTGACGAAAATGAATTTATCTAACGCGGCATTTTCAACATTTTCAATGAGAAGTATGAAGGAGATAATTCTGCTTCTAGACAGCATACAGAAAAGTATGGGAAAAAGTCCTTCATATAGAGAGATGACATACTCAGTAACTACAAGAATAGAGAAAATCATTAGAAAGGGGTGTTAAGATGCAGTCACTGGAAAAAATGTTGGATGAGAAAAAGACAGTAAAAGAAGTTCAAGCCCATTTGAAAATATTTGAAAGACTGAGAACCAGGATACAAATAGAAGATACCATTTTGAGAAAAAGAGCGGATAATAATCAGGGAGCTGCGAACAGCAGAGATTATACGATTGATAGAAATATTCAGACGATTTCTAAAATAGATAAGAAAAATGATGAAATTGACAGATATCAGGAATGGTTCTTTAAAAAGTTTAATGAGCTGCGTGACTTTGACAGATCCATATTGTTAAGCAGATATCTTTATCAATTAGATATAGAAGATATGTGTGAAAAATATGGACTAGGTGAAAAGAAAGTAAGGGAAAAATTAAGAAATGCAGAAATCAATTTAGCATATATATTAGAATGTGTGTATTTTCGAAAACAAAGGTAAGTAGTAATGAACATTAAAGTGTTACTAATTTTATACTCTGTCGAATTTATGCTATATGTAATCTTGGTTGTTTTTGCTTATATTTAAGAATAGTAATGATTATAGAAAAGGCAGATAGTCACTATTTATTCGATGTCATTTGAATAGGAGAAGATAGATTTGGTTTATGATGTTGCTTATTTTTTAAAAGATTTTATATATATAGTTTGTCCGATAATACTATCCTTATTATTAATATTACAAATATCTACGAACTGCGGTGACCATGCCTATATAGATTTAATTGTAAAGATAACCATATTCATTCTTTTTTCCATAATGGCTGCTATAGTTTTTATCTTTGCTTTTTGGATCGTTTTGATTATTATTTGGATTTAAAAAATATGTATCTATTCTCAACTAGATAAAGCGAAATATATGTTAAAACTACAAGTAACGCAGTACAAATTGAACCAATTAACGCTTGCTCTGTATAGGAATATAACTTTAGAAATATCTTAATGAGTTGGAAAGGTATAAAGACTACAATAAAAGTAGCTGATGTAAGCATTAGAAAATAGATTTTTTTGGCTTTCTTTAGACTGGACAGATTTAATTTTATAAGGATTTTATTATAATCCTCCTCTACTACGTAAATTAGAAATTGAAGCTTCTTCTTAAAGGTCATATCATTTATATCTTTGCTCTGATAGTTATATATAACGTTTAATAGTTGAAGACAATTTGGAGAAATAAAGTAATGAATCTCCTTTGAATTTATAACTTCTTTGCAAAATTGAATAACAAAATTCAGAGAATCTTTCAATTCTTTGCGATTTCCTAACTGATCTTTAACTAAACCAGTATAGAGATAAGAATAGATTTCTAGTTTTCTTTTATAGATGTTCAAATCATAGTCATTCAATGTAAAGAGCTTTTTTGTTTTAATTTGTAAGTATATGCAGATGGTGGAACTAATTAAAGTGGAAAAAATAACTAAAAGTATATTATCAATTAAATTCATAAAAAAACCTCACTTAATTAAGTGAATTATAACATAGGAGTTGGTTTGTATGATAAACAAGATACAGGAAAATGTGAATTATTTAAGGAATATACATAATTTATCTAGGAGACAGTTTGCAAATATGGTACATGTTCCATATACAGTTATTGAGCGAATAGAAAAAGGGATTACAAAAGATCCTCAAATTTCTACTGTTCAAAAAATTGCAGAATGTTTTCATTTGTTGCTGGATGACCTTGTGTATAAAGATTTATGTAGTGTAGAAAGTAATGAGGGAAAATATAAATAGTACAATGAGCTGCCCAAAAACTGCTCAAAAAAGTGGTCAAGTTGAGCGTGCAAAACGGTGCCAAAAAATTGCCAAAATAAGTGGCCATTTTGAGCATGCAAAACGGTGCCAAAAAATTGCCAAAATAAGTGGCCATTTTGAGCATGCAAAACGGTGCCAAAAAATTGCCAAAATAAGTGGCCATTTTGAGCATGCAAAATGATGCCAAAAAATTGCCAAAATAAGTGGCCATTTTGAGTATGCAAAATGGTGCCAAAAATTTGCCTTTATTTTGCCATTACAAATATGCTAAAATAGTATCATGGGATGAATAGGTGAAAAAATGAATAAAATAAAATTAATATTTCTTGTTATTGTATGTTTTGTTCTGATTTTTCTCGGAGTTATAGGCAATTTGGATGGTTTTCAAAAATCACATTCAAAATCAGCGGTTTCTAAAAAAGAAGATATCCCAATTCAAGAACCCAAATTGGAGTTAATTCAAGATGAGATAAATATTGAAAGAGGAACAGAAGTAGATCTGATTGATTATGTTTCTGTAGCTGAAGATGAATATGGTTACAATATGAAATATGAAGTAGAATGTCCAAAAATCAATACTGAAGTAACTGGTAAATATCAGATCATGTATATCTTGAAACTCAAAGATGAAAAGGAAATAAAAAAAACATTGATCTTAAATATACGCTAATGTACCAGTAACTGGTACATTTATTTTATAAAAAGGGAGAATTTATGAAGTCAGAATTTCGTTTGATAAAGCAACAGTTTAATGTTATTCAAAAAGAATTTAATTGTTTTGGCAATGATGGATTACCGAGATATGATTACAGGAAAGAGGTAGTAAATGGAGAAGTTTTTCGATACAAAGGTCTTGAATTAGGAGTATATAGAACTATACATCAGTCTGATAGCAGAAGAAAATATGATTATGTTCTAGTAGATGTGTTTACCGGAATCGCCTTGTCAACAGCAGGCAGAAAAATTACATTATTGTCTGAAGTAACCGATTCAAGTGAAATTGTGGAAAAGATAAAATATTTGAGGAAGAGGAGTGAAAAGAAATGAAAAAACTTATAAGTATGATAGCCGTAGCAGCATTGCTGATGACTGGCTGTGCAAAAGAATTGAAAGTAACACCAGCAGAAAATCTAAAAGTTGAATATGGAGAGAAACTGGATAATACAAAATTATTCAACGTAAAAGAGTCTGATGAGAATGTAAAAGTTGATAAAGTAGAGGGCTTCGATGCGAAAAAACTTGGAGAACAGGAAATCACTGTTACATTTACAGATGGCGAAAGAGAGAAAGAAGGTAAAGTTATAATTACTGTTGAAGATACTAAAAAGCCAGCAATCGAGTTAAAAAAAGAATCCGTTAGTATAACTGCCGGAGATAAACTGGTATTAAAAGATAATATCAAATCGGTTAAAGATCCTGTTGATGGTGATCTAAAGTACAGTGAAAAAGCAGTAGAAAAGGATGGATACTATATCGATAAAGGAAAGCTGGACACAAAGAAAGCAGGGACTTATGATGTTAAAGTAATTGCAGCAGACAAGAATGGAAATAAGACAGAGAAATCATTCAAAGTGATTGTGAAGAAGAAAGAAACAGCAAAGAAACCATCTACAAACAATTCTGGAAATGGATATTCAGCGAATACTCCAACTAATAATAGTGGCTTTTCTAGCAGTAAACCAAATAATTCAGAAAATAGTTCATCTTCTAATGGCGGTTCTTCCAGTAATTCAGGTAACAGCAATGGTGGATCATCAAATAATGGTGGAGGACAGAAACCTGTAAATCCTGCACCACATCAGCATTCTATTACTGTTACTGGTCATCCTGATGTTGTTTACAGCAATATGTGGTTCGAAAGTATTGAAGAGTCTGCTATTTGGGCTGATTCTTATAGGGGACCAAATGGAGATTGGTCTGGATTTGGATATTCATCAGCACAGTGTTCATGTGGTATGTGGAGTCCATATTTCTTTAATGTTACAACTTGGGAGTAAAAAGGCAATAGTAGAACTATTGATTCTATATCTAATAGTGGTAAAGTAAAAAAAGAAGACTAGTCACACTGTCTTTTAGACAGTGGTGCAAAATATAAAAGGAGAGGACGGCAATCCTCTCCTTTTCCTTAGGCATTTCTGCCATTTTATCTAACCCATTATAGCACGTTTTATATGATACTGTTTCTGATTATAAAATATCTAGAAATATAAAAAATGGGAAATAAGTGTTGTTATTGTATTACGTTTGTCATACAATATAGATGAGAGAGGTGATATACTATGTTATCAATCAGATTAAATCCACAGGCTGAAAAAGAACTTAAAGAAATTGCTAAATTTGAAGGTGTTAGTGTATCTGACTATGTTCGTAAAATTATCAATGAGAAACTGGAAGATATGTATGATATGAAGTTAGCAGAGGAAGCACATATGGAGTATATCAATGATCCTGAAACATTTTCACATGATGAAGTTGGAAAGATGCTGGGGATTAAATAATGTATCAGGTTCATTATTCAAAGAAAGCATTTAAGCAGCTAGAAAAATTAGATGTACCAACAAGGAAAAAGATTTATTCTTGGATAAGTAAAAATCTTGTTGGCTGTTCAGATCCATACAGAGTTCCAAACTTTAAAGAGTTGAAAGGTGATAAGAGAGGGTATATTCGATATCGTGTAGGAACATACAGGATCATTTGTGAGGTAATCAATAATGAGTTAACTATTTTGGTTATCAATATTGGTCATAGAAAAGAAGTGTATAAAAAATAAAGAGAGGATTTAAAGTTCTCTCTTTTCTTTATAGAAAGGGTATGATAAAAATGTACTATTTTAAAGTTACACCACCATAGCTCGGCAGAAGTCGGGCTTTTTTTATGGAAGGTTGAAGATGAAAAGCTTCGTAATACCTACTGGAAATAAATGTGGCAATATTGCCACAAATGAAAAGAAGGAGGAAAAATTTATGAAGTTTAGGAAAACTTTGAGTAAGATTCCAAAACTTGCACTGGCAGGATTTATGGCTCTTACTACCGTATTTTCAAATGGCGTGCCGATTGAGGCTGCAACCTATAACTTAACAGAAGATTATCAAGGCGACTGGTATTTCTTTGGAAGTAGTAAATATGGAAATGGCTCTATTCTTTATTTGAATGGAAAGCAGGCATTTTGTATCGAACCAGATAAAGTGTCCGCAACAGGACCAAACGATACGATCAAGCCAAGTGATATTGGGTTGACCAATAAACAAATGGAAGATATGGCTTTAATCACCTGGTATGGGTATCGAAGCAAATCCAAACCATCAAAGACAGATTATATGATGACACAAAATGCCGTATGGAGATACCTGGGAAGTTCTCAGCGTATGGGAAATTCCACATATCCGAATGAGTCATCTATGCAGTCTTGGTTTAATAATGTAATGAATAAGGTAAATCATTTTCATGACAAACCGAGTTTTCATAACCAGACAGTTACAGTTGATATGGGAGAAACAGCCAGTATTCAGGACACAAATAAGGTATTGAGCGGCTTGCGAATCAAGAGTGTAACTGGAGGTAAGGCTACAAAGAGTGGAAATACTCTAAAGGTTACCCCTGATGGTACAAAAGATACAATGACTATTTCATTTGATAGAGGTATGTCAGCGACACAAACTATAGAAAATTTTGTTGTACGTCAGGGCAATAGCCAGGCTGTATCGCCATTAACAGGATATGATCCTTATTTTTCAGAACTTAGGATTAAAGTAAATCGTACAGGTTCTTTGAAAATCACAAAACAGGATGAAGATGGAAGCTATGTACCTAATACATCCTTCATGCTATCTAAAAATGCAGATATGTCTTATCCATTAGGAACATATACAACTGGAAGTGATGGTACGGTAACAGTTAATGATTTAGATGGCGGTACCTGGTATGTGCAGGAAACAGCAGTACCTAATCATTTGGTTCTGGATACAACTATCAAATCAGTAACCGTCAATCCTAATCAGACAACTACCTTTACACAGACAAACAACTGGAAAAAAGGTAAAATACAGCTTCGTAAAACTGACAGCAAGACAGGAACACAGGTAGGCGGTGCAACTTACGCTATCTATAACAACCAGGGACAGGAACTTCAAAGACTTGTTACGACAGCAACTGGCTATGTAGAATCCGGGTATTTAAGATTTGGAGAATACACAGTTAAAGAAGTTATTGCACCTGAGGGTTACGTCTTAAACTCACAGGTTTATAACGTAACAGTATCCGAAAATGAACAGCGTATCGAAGTAACCGGTACAGATAAGCCAATAGAGGGTTATATTCAGGTATTGAAACGAGATGCAGAAAGCGGAAAAACAGTCGTTAAAGCGAATACGACATTCTCTGTATATAAATCTGATAATACTTATGTAACAGATATCACAACAAACAATAATGGTGTTGCGAAAAGTGACCTTCTTCGTTATGGAAGCTACTACTTAGTAGAAAAAACTGCACCAGATGGATATACACATTCTGATGAAAAACTAGTCTATAACATTACAGAAGATGGAAAGACATATGAAGCAGTTTTATCAAATACCAGGGCAAAAGGACAAATCAGTTTATCAAAAGAAGACAGCGTAACTGGAAAAGAACCTCAGGGAGAAGCTACACTTGAAGGTGCTGTTTATGAAGTAAGAGCAGGAGAAAATATTCTTGATCCAGCAGATGGCAGCATTCTTTATGCAAAAGATACGCTGATTACAACACTTACTACAAACAGTGAGGGAAATGCTTCTACCAATGATCAGCTGTATTTAGGAAAATACAGTGTAAAAGAAGTAAAACCTAGCAACGGATATACATTAGATCCAAAAACATATACAGTTGATATAGCTTATGAAGGACAGAATGTAGCGTTGGTTACAAAATCAGTGACTTCATTGGAAAAGGTTATATCTCAGCCATTTGAAATCATCAAGATTTCTGACAACGGAAATGGTGAATCAGATTTACTTGCAGGTGTAGAGTTCACTATCAAAGCACAGAAAGATATTGAAAAATATGGAAGCTGGGAAAAAGCACCTGTTGCGAAAAATGCGTTTGGCGAAGATGCAGCAGTCATGGTTACTGACAAGAAAGGCTATGCACTTTCTGATGAACTTCCATTTGGAACATACGTGGTAAGAGAAACAAAAACTCCATCTGATCATTACACTGTTCCTGATTTTACAGTAACGATTACAGAGGACAGCAGAGAGCCTCAGACTTGGCGTGTGTTCAATGATGAAAAGTTCAAAGCAATCGTAGCCATCGTAAAACAGGACGAAGATACGGGAAGAACGATTGCAATTCCAGGGGCAACTTTCAAGATCAAAGACCTTCAGACAAACAAGTATGTAGGCTACTGGGACTGGAATCCACTTCCTCATTATGTAGATACATGGGAAACTACAGAAGATGGAACCGTAATGACAGGAGACGTTCTTGATCCAGGAGAATATCAATTAGAAGAAATCAAAGCTCCAAATGGATACGTCATCAATACGGAACCAGTGAAATTTACGGTTACAAATGAAGGTGCTTATCAGATAGGACCTGACGGCAAGACTCCAGTAATAACGGTAATCATGTCTGATAAAGCAGTGAAGGGACGTATTTCAGTAGCAAAAGAAGGAGAAGTCTTAACTAATGCAGTAAAAGACAGCAAGGGAAATATTCAATTCGGTTACGAAACAAGAAAGCTTCCTGGAGCCGTATTTGAAATCTATGCAGCTGAAAATATCATGTCTCCAGATAACCAGGGAGATATCCTGTATGACAAGGATGAGTTGGTAGAAACAGTTATTACTGGAACAAATGGAGAAATCGTATCTTCTTTGCTTCCATTAGGAAAATACTACATCGTTGAAAAAACGGCACCTGATGGATTTACACATTCTACAGAAAAGAAATTTGTAGAGTTGAAGTATAAAGATCAGGAAACGGAAGTCGTATTCAGTGAACTTCAGACTTTCAAAAATGAACGACAGAAAATAGAAGCAGAAGCCGTTAAAAAAGATAAAGAAACGAATCTTCCTCTTGCAGGAGCAGAATTCACTCTTTATGCGAAAGAAGATATCCTGTCTTATGAGGGTAAGGTTCTTGTAAAAGCAGGTGAAAAGATAGAAACTTCAACTTCTGATAAAGATGGTAAAGCTGTATTCAAGGCAGACCTTCCATTGTTTGAATATGAGGTAAGAGAAACGAAGGCTCCAGATGGATATGCATCTACTCAGCAGAAATATGATCTTGATGGAAGCTACAAAGGACAGGATACAGCTGTACAGACATACTCTTATGAATTCTTAAATGAAATCACGAAATGGGATTTCACTAAAAAAGACATTACTACGGATGTAGAAATTCCAGGTGCGAAGATGCAGGTACTTGATAAAGAAACTGGAAAAGTTATCGAAGAATGGATCTCAACAAGAGAACCACACCGCATCAAGGGACTGCTGGTAGGCAAGACATATATCTTGCATGAAGAACTTGCACCTAATGGCTATCTTCAGGCTTCAGATATCGAATTTACTGTATTGGATACTGGAGAAGTACAGAGCGTTGAAATGAAGGATGAACTTGTAAAAGGAACCATCACAGTGAAGAAGCTTGGAGAAGTGTTGGAAAATGCAATCAAAGACAAATCAACTGATGGAAACTATCATTTCCAGTATAAGGAAAGAGCATTGCCTGGTATGGTATTCGAAGTGCGTGCAGCGGAAGATATCAAACATCCAGATGGTACAAGTGAAGACTTCTATAAAAAAGGAGAACTCGTTGCAACTCTTACAACTGGAGAAGATGGAACAGCAACTACAGAAAAGCTACCTCTTGGTAAATATGATGTAACGGAAGTAAAAGCACCTGAAGGATACATCGTAAATGGAGAAACGAAACATCTTGAATTGAAATACAAAGATCAGAATACTCCTCTTGTATTTGATTCTGCAACTATCAGCAATGCACGTCAGACCGTGGATATCGAACTGATCAAGAAAGACAAGGATACTGGAGAAGCACTGTCAGGAGCCGTATTCGGACTATCATCAAAAACAGATATTCATTCATATGACGGCAAACTGCTAGTAAATAAAGGAGAACTTATTGAAACAGTTATCAGTGATGAAGATGGAAAAGTAGATTTTACAGCTGATCTTCCATTATCTGTATATGAAATCAAGGAATTGAAAGCTCCTGTTGGGTATGCGTCAAATGAAGAGATCATTACAGTAGATGCATCTTACAAAGGACAGGATGTTCCAGTCATCGAATACAGAAAAGACGTACTGAATGAAATCACAAAAGTAGAAGTCAGCAAGAAAGACATTACAAACAATGAAGAAATCGAAGGTGCGTTCTTAACCGTTTATCCAAAAGACGAACCAGGAGCAGTGTTTGAATCATGGTATTCCGGACAGGATGGTAAAAATGAAGATGGAACGATCAAGCCTCATATGATAAAAGGTTTGGAACCAAATGTTACTTATATCCTTCATGAAGAAAGCAGCCCATACGGATATGCACTTGCACAGGATATTGAATTCACTGTAAAAGATACTGGAGAAATACAGGGCGTTGAAATGAAAGATGAAATGGTATTCGGTCAGCTGAAATGGAATAAAGCTGGAGAAATCTTCATGCGTACAGATTTAGGTCAGACTGAATTTGGAACAGTACATTCACCAGTATGGGAAAAATCAAACTTACTGGGTGCAGAAATCACTATCTATGCTGCACATGATATAAAAATAGGAAATCATACGTATTACAAAGCTGATCAGAAAGTAGAAACTCTAGAATCTGATTGGGATGCCGTATTGAGCAAGAAACTTCCAGTAGGAAGATATTACTATCGTGAAACAAAAGTTCCTCATGGTTATGTAGTGGATACAGAAAAACACTATTTCGAAGTAGAGGATAATCAGGTAAATGAAATCCAGATCATCGAATCTACTTTGAAAAATGAACGTCCAGCCGTAGATATCGATATGACCAAGGTTCTGGAAGAACAGGAAGTATTCCAAAATCCTGATGCATATAAAGATATCGTGTTTGGAATTTATGCAAGAGAAGACATCTATAATTACAAAGGCGATGTTGCAATTCCATTTGATACACTGGTATATACTTCTGGAATCAATGAAGATGGACACTTGACACTTGCGGATACATTTGATCTTCCAAACGGTGTTTATTATTTGAAGGAACTTTCTACAAATGGACAGTATGTATTAAACGATAAGGAATATGATTTTGAAATAGCATATCATGGACAGGGTGTATCAAAATACACTGTTCAGATTGGAGATGATGGTGTGATTAACAACGAACTAGCAAGAGGTACAGTTCAAGTCAAGAAAGTAGATTCATTAGATCCTGAACTTGCATTGAAGGATGTCGAATTCAATATTTCTGCTGATAAAGATATGAAAGATATTCTTTCTACAGTAAAAACAGACGAGAACGGCATTGCATCATTTGAAAATCTTGAATTAGGTAAGTATTACATTCAAGAAGCTAAACAGTTAGATGGATATGTATTAAATGATACGATCTACGAAGTTGAAGTTAAAGCAGACGGAGATGTATTAACAATCGAGTGTGTAAATACTCCAACAACAACGATCATTGAAAAAGTAGACGAACAGGGAAATAAACTGGCTGGTGCATCTTTACAGATTCTTGACGATAAAGGAAACGTAATTGATGAATTTGAAAGCAGTGAAGAAGCCTATGAAGCTAAATATCTTGTAGAAGACAAGGAATATACTTTACATGAAGAAAAAGCTCCATATTCTTATGAGCTTGCTGAAGATATCAAGTTCACTGTAAAAGATGGACAGGTCATCACTATGGTTGACAAGAAAATACTGACAGATATTCAGGTCAATAAGGTAAGTTCTGTTACGAATAAACCAATCAAATCGAAAGATTTTGAATTTACTTTGTATGCAGATGAAGCGTGTACGAAAGTATTAATGAAAGCAAATGCAAACAAAGAAGAAGGTACGGCAACTTTCCATGGTCTGCCTTATGGGACATATTATGTGAAGGAAACAAAAGCACCTGAAGGATTCCTGCTGTCTAAAGAAGTTAAGAAAGTGGTACTGAATGAAAATACACAGGGAATCGGAGATGTATATTCTTTCATATATGCAGACAGTCCAATTCCAACTTCACAGATCAAGACTGGAGTAGATGCAAATGTTTTCCTATTCTTTGGAACTTTGATTATTTCAGGTATGGCATTGGTTCTGATGGCAAGAAGAAAAGATGAAAAAGAATAAAAAACTATGTATGATTATGCTTGTTTTCTTTGTATTGCCGGGATGTAAGCAAAAAGAAGTTAGTAATGTGCAGGAGAAAAACAAACTGGTCATATCTGTAAAGGACATGACACCACCAGCAATAAAGATAAAGGAACCGGTAAGAATCAAAATAGGTACCTCTGATTTTGATATCAGGGATTATTTTACAGCTACGGATAACGATGGCATGGAACCTTCATGTTCTATTGAAGGTTCCATATCAGCAAAGAAAGCAGGGAAATATGATATAGATATCCGATGCAAAGACAAGGATGGAAATGCATCTAATAAATCTGTGGAAGTAATTGTTGAAGACGAGAAAAAAGATGTACCGGTGACTGGTACAAATCCAAATAAAGAAACGGAGAAATCAAAGGAGACAACGAAGCCTAATAATAATTCGAATGTGCCTCCGGTCCAGGCACCCCCTGCAGTAAATCCATATCATGGAAAGAAATATTTATATGCAGATGGCTACAATCAATTAACTGCATCATCACAATGTAATGCTGATCTTCTTGCAAGTGGTGCAAGCGGGAGCTGTGTGATCTTATACGGTGATGATGGAATCGATATTGGACTCATGCTGCAGTAATGATATTTAGGAGAGCTGAAAAAAACTGCTCTCCTTTTAAATTTAATGAAAGAGGTGAACAATGTGGAAAAGAAGTATGCTTTCTATGCTGTTGGCAGAAAAGATATTGTCGAGCTTTTAAAAGAACAAAAACTGGAAAATATACATGTTGCAGAATTCGAACAGGAAAAGGGAGAAGAAGTTTCCGGGCATGGAAGTCCAGTATATGAAACGATAACTACGCTTACAGATATTGAAACAGGACAAAAATTCAGACATAAGAGCTTTGATGAACTTGATACAAATAAAGTAAGGTTTTTGCCTTTGGAAAACTTAGATAAGAAGATAGATTTTACATTGCAGCAAATTGATAAGGAAATCGAAAAATTAAATTCAGCGATTGATGAAAAAAACAGCATTAAGAAAAATATCAGCTCTTCCTATGAATTCCTTAAAGAGAAGTATCCCGATAAGATTATAAATAATGTGGAAACAACGGAGATAAGCAGTAAAACGGAACTCAATCGATTTTATATAGATGCGGATTTTTATACGAATGATGATGGAAGTTTGATCGAAGAATTAAAGAAACTGAATGATAAGATCAACATAAATGTCAAGAATGGAAGATCAGACATCTATATAGCAACAGTGCAGATAGATGATGAGGAAATCGTGTTTGAAGATGATATAACGAATGAATTAAAAAATCATCAGGCAGATTTTGAAAAGGAAGATCCACACGCTTTCCTGAACAGTATAAAGGATCACCTGGCACAAGATATGAAATGGGAGAAAATCGAGTGCTATCAAAAGCTTAGAAAAGTGGAAGATGTATTAGAACAGGAAATTCAAATGGCAGAAGAAGTGGAAATCGTTCAGGAAGTGAGAATTGCATGATCGGACTTATTTTAAATAACAATAACGGAATCCTGCAGATTGCATTGCTTGAGGACAGGAAAGAAATTTTTTTAATTGGCGATGATAGAAATGTGGGAACTTCGTGTATCGTAGGAATCGATAACAATGGAGAATATTATCTGTACTAAGGAGAAATGTACCAGTCACTGGTACAAATAAATCATAAGAAGGAAGGTGGAGCAATGTATGTTCCGAAGGAACAGGTAAATGAACTGTTAAAGAATGTCGATATCGTGGATATTATTCGTAATTATATACCCTTGAACAAAAAAGGAAATAATTATGTAGGCGTATGTCCGTTCCATGATGATCATTCACCATCCCTGTCTGTGAATCCACAAAGACAGATATTCAAGTGCTTTGCATGCGGAGAAGGTGGAAATGCAATCAAGTTTGTACAAGATTATGAAAACATATCTTTTCCTGAAGCAGTAAAGAAGACCGCCGAGCTGGGAGGTTATCATTTAGATATTCGTGAGGAGGAACGGCAAGTCGATCCCTATAAAGAACGAATGAAAAAATTATTTGGTGAGATTCGAAATTATGCTACATACATGATCCGAACGGATGATGCAGCAAATGTTCGAGACTATGGACAGACTATGTTTGGCCAGGGTTTGTTGCAGGAGGAGCGTTTTGGTTATATCGATTCATCTGATAACTTAAAAAAATATATGCTTGCAAAAGGGTATACTTCAGATGAACTTATTCGTTCAGGAGTCTTTCAGTTTGGTAGGGATGGTGATATTCATTCGATGTTTGAAGGGCGATTGCTTTTCGTTCTGGAAGATAAATATGGAACACCAGTTGGTTACAGTGGAAGAAGCATTACGAATGAAGGACCGAAGTATTTAAACTCTCCGGAAACGGAGTTTTTTCATAAAAGGGAAATGCTTTATAACTACAGGGAATGCATTTCATTTGCAAAAAAGGCAAAAGAAGTAATTCTTGTTGAAGGACCCAAGGATGCTGAGAAATGTCGAAGTGAAGGTATAAAAAATATCGTAGCGGGAATGGGAACTGCATTGGCACATGAACAGATACAGCTTTTGAAGAAAATGAATGTTCCTGTCAAGCTATGTTATGATGGAGATGCAGCAGGGATAAAAGCGACCCTAAAAAATTATCAGGAATTAAAAAGAGAAGGTGTTGAAGTACGTACTGTATATCTACCTAATGGACTGGATCCAGCGGAAATGATAGATCAAGAGCCATCTGATTTTCATGAACTTCTAAAAAAGAATGAGAATATCATGGATTACTATTTAAAGACGTATAAAGAAGTATATGGATTTGATGAACGCAGGGAATATGTAATGAATGGCTTGAAACTTCTGAGCGGAATGGAAAATGTTCTTGCGGAAGATTTTTATATGAAGCAGCTTTCTGAGAAGACCGGATTTGACTTAGAGTCGATAAAAAAACAGTATGGGATACTTGATGGAAAGGATATGCCCAAGATGAAGGCAACGCAGACTGCTGCTTCCAGGCATTACAGCAAGCATTCGGATGGATATGTAAAGTTCAATTTTTCTGTACAGCAGAAAATGAACTGTTCAGACAGGGTAAAAGTAAATTTCGACATGCACAGAGATGATGGAAAGGTTACTGCATTTGATGGAACGAGCTTATTGAACAGGCAGGATATCCTGAAAAAGTATATTTCAGTAAAAGGACCGGCATTATGTGCAACGATCACTCTTGTGAATTATGATAATCTGGAATATCGGGCACAGGCGATAGCAAATGAGGCGGTCAAAAGCATCGGAAATACGATCCATGTGGATATGAATAATCTAGATTATGTAGGATATCTGCATACCCATTCGAAACATCCTCATATCCATCTTGATATCTATCAAAAGGAACCCTATCTTTCCAATTATGTCTTAACGAGTGATGTGGTTAGAGAAATAGAGGAAAAAGCGAAGGAAGTAGCAAATGATGCACTTTCTGTATCTGAAGGACAGGAAGAGTTCATTGCTGAAACAGTAGTGAAGATGTAGCACACAAGCTGTGCTTTTTATTTTGTAAAGGAGCTAAAGAAATGAAGAAGAATTTAAAAGTAATGATAGGAACTGTCGCAGCGACAATGACAATAAAGTTATTCACCTTGAATGCAGCAGCTGCAGGAAATGATGCGGCAGGCAAGCTGAAAAATGCGATAGATAATACATTTGGAGATCTTGGTGAATTGTTGAAGAGTGTAGGGCAAGGGATTGCAGGCCTGATAACTGCCTGTACAGGGATAGCGGCGCTGGTCATCCTTGTTTGGGCATTGTGGGATTCATGGAAACATGATGGTGTAAATAATGTATGGGGAAACCACAGTGTTAAGTTTTTTATTCTAGTAGGTATTGCTTCATTTGCAGGACTTGTTACTGCAGCATTTGGGTTTATGTAAATCATGTCATGGATAGTTAGATGGTTAATAAAGCTATGCCTTGATATGATGGCAGACATATTTGGTTTGATAGGAGATATGTCCAGCGTAGGCTTTAGCAATGATGTAGTAGTCGCCATTATGTCTGGATTCAAGATCATAGGTTTTCCCCTTGTAGGCATAGCGATACTTAGCTTATGTTTAAAACAGTATGTCAACATCATGGATGGCCAGCAGATCAATATAGGAAATACTCTTCAAAGGGTCATATTCGGAGTGGTCGTCTATAATTTTGGCGTAACGATCATGCAGTATCTATACATTTATTTGATTGATTTTGGAGAGAAGGTCATTGGTGCCATTTCCGGTGTTGATGTAGAATTCGATCTCTCCATGTTTAATTTTGAAGCATTTTCATATGGATTTGCATTGATACTTTTGATCGTATCGCTGTTTTATATGTTGAAGAATATCTTTGATCTAGTGGAAAGATTTTGGCTTTATTTCGTTACGCTCATGCTCTTGTATCTTTACCTGCCTGGCTATATTGCAGGAAATGATGAGAGCCTGGTCATGTGGTTCAAACAATGCATTGCGATTGTCATGACACAGGTATTCCAAACGACGATACTGGCACTGGGCATGTCCATGTTCATCGCAGGAGGAAGCTTTGCGGATTTCCTGCTTTGCATAGGAGCAATCATAGGTGCATCTAAGATTGACCAGGTACTGGATAAATTTGGGTATTCTGCAGGAGGAAAGATGGGAAATATTGCTAGAAATGGAATGTCCATGGCGTTTTATGCCAGATCGATATTTAAGTAGAGGTGTGTTATGGAGAAACAGCATAAGAAAAAATATTTATATCCTGGATATGCCAATTCCATGCTGACGATAAAAGGACTATACATATATGAATGGATGATTGCAATTGGCGGATTGTCTGTGTGCATGTTTGTGTTCAGTTATATTGGATTGGTCTATGGTCTTATGTGGATAGGATTTGTATATATCGTGTGTGTGCGGGGTGGAGAGTCGAGACAGAATCATTTGATGCAAGTCATATCTATTATTCAGTTTTCACTTTCGCAGAAGATATATATTAGAAGGGAAAGAGAGGATATAGAGTTGCAGAAAGAAAAAGAAGAAAAGAAGAAAAAAAGAAAAAAGAAAGAAAATAAACCAAAGAAGAAAAAGAATAAAGAAAAAGAAAAGAAGATGCAGGATCTTTTTCCGTTTTTAGAAATTCGAGAAAATAAGGTGTATATGGAAGATGGGTCCGTATATGCATTTTTGAGACTAGAAGCAAATCAGTTAAATTTTTTGAACTACGCAGAAGTAGATGCATTGATGGAATCTCTAGGTAAAGACTTTGACAGAAATAAGGTAAGCATTTCTTTTTTCATACAGGACAGCAAGTTTGATATCAGGAAGAACATCAACTTTGTAAAAAAATGTTCTAAGGAAAGCAATGTATCATTTGTTTCCTCTTTAGGCAATCAGATTGCTGAATTTATGGCAAATGGTAAGAAATCAACGATAAAGAAAAATGCTTATATGAGGCTGTTCTTTAAAAGGGGACAGTTTTCTGAAGAACAGATAGAAGAAGGGATTGCCAGAGTAAAGAAGGTTTTCGAAGAAAGGCTGCATCCGGAAGACATAGAAAGAGAAGAAGTGAAACAAATCATTTCTATATTTGCATCTCGAATGTTTTCGGCCAATCTTCCAGATACAGAATTGGAATTTGAAGAAAACGAGAAAGGACTTTTCGTATCGAAGAAGGAAACGTATCGTCAGAAACATATGCCAGGCATTTATGAGTTCAAGGATATGATTTGTCCAGTTACTGCAAAATTCAAACCATCGAACATCGAAATGGGAGGCTACTTTGAAAAAGTGTTTGCAGTATCTTCCATCGTTGCATCTACTGAGGATACGGCGATACTTTCAAATATTGCGGAACTAAGAGGAGTGACGACATCTATCTGGATAGAAACGCTTCCTGTCGCAAAATATAAAGCTGCAGCCAGAAATTCCATGAAATCAAAATCGGCAAGCGTATCAAATAACGATATCTTTGATGAGGAAGATCTTAGATTCGACCGTGATAACGTCAAGACATCGTATCGCCGATTGAAAGAAAACAAGCAGAAGATGTATTATGTATCCATTTTGTTTATGATCACTGCCCAGTCAATGAAAGACCTGGAAGAAATGGAGGATCGTTTAAGGGATACCTGTGTAGAAGCAGATGTAACCTTGGATCCGCTGGAAACCAAGCAGGAAGCAGCATGGCATTCCGTACACCCGCTTGGAATAAATAAACTGGATGCCTTGATCAAGCAAAATATTCCTTCAGAATCTGTTGCCAATCTTTATCCATTTTCAAATAACTCCTTTAAGGATGAACATGGACTTCCTATTGGAAGAATCAATGACGAGAAAAAAGATATGGTGCTGTTTGATCTGTCGAAAGAAAGGGACATGAACAAACATGTACTTGTGCTGGGTTCTTCTGGTGTTGGGAAGACGGTACTTCTTTGGAATCTGATTCAGAATAATATCATTACAGGTGGTTATACAAGGAACATTGATATTCAGGGAACGTGCATAAAATTCGCAGAAAAACTTGGAGGCATCAATATCAATATGTCGGGAAACAATGAGTTTTCCATCAATCCTTTGCAGATTCGTGTCGGAGATGAAGTGCATGCAGGTATCGTTGATGATTACATCTCGGTCGTAAAGAACTGGATGGGAATTTATAAATCCTCATGGACAGGTACACAGTTAGATCTATTTGAACATTATCTAACGGAAACATATGCGGAAAAAAATATAACGAATGAAACAGACCTTACAAAACTTCGTCCTGAAGACTATCCGCTTCTTTCCGATGTCAGAGCACGCATACAGAAAGCAAAAGAAGCTTTTGATGAAAGGACATCTTTGGGTACGCTGAAGGACTACAATGACCTTCTGCTTGGAATGAATTCCTGTACGACCGGTGCAGATGCGAAATTATTTAACAGATATACTTATCTTGGAAATAGAAATTTCAGTGAGATACAGTTTATAAATTTTGATTTGCATGAATTAATGAGTGCATCGCTGGATAGAAAACTGGCACAGTGGATGAACGTATTTACTTATATTTCCTTTGATGTCAGAGAAAACAAGGATCTTTCAAAATATATACAGATATGCATCGATGAGCTTCATATGATGCTGAAGAAATCATATTTGCCAATCGTAGAGATCATAAATGAATATGAACGTATGTTTCGAAAATTCAATACTTCTTTGATCAAGTGCAGTCAGACGATGGATGAAGTAAACTCAGATGACGACGACATGAAGGCCATCATCAACCCTTTGTTTAACCAGCCGTATATAAAATTTCTTTTCCATATGGGAGATGTTGATTATAAAAACGTGAAGCAGATGCTAAATCTAAAAGATGAGGAAGTAGCTGTGCTGAAGAAAAAAAGGGAGCATAGATGTCTGATGCGTATAGGAGAAAATGTTTACGATGTAGATGTCATGATGCCGGAATGGTATAAGACAGTGAAGGCGGACGCATGATCTGGTCAACAGCAGCAAAAGTTGCCGTTTCTGCATTGGATGAAAAATATGATCTTAAAGGGAAGATTGCAATCATCCTGATGGGACTTATTCTTTTTCCGGTCCTTGTGGTTATGTGTTTTTTTGGCGGCGATTCCGATGCGGCTGAAGAGCCATACCAGAAAGCCTTCAAAGAACTGGGATGTGGTGATGAATATGCCTATCAGCTTGATGATATACGCCTTTTGGAAGCTTACATCTTGGAAGCAAAGGAAACAGACGAAGAACCAAAATATGAGGACATCAAGGAGAGGATGGAAAATGATTATTTTCATATCTCTTCTTCCTCAAATGTATGCTTGCTGTATTCAGATGAAGAACTTGTCGATATGCTGATTAAAAAATATCATGTTTCGAAGAGCTATAAGCAGGAAATCATGGATGCATTGAAACAGATAAGAAATGGCAGGGAGAATTTTAGTTATCCCATAAAAGGAACGATCCTGAGCCGCTACAGTGAGGAGCAGCCTGGTATCGTGATGCACAGGGAAACACAAAAGGAAAAGATAACAGCTTCTGCTTCCGGCAAAGTAGTAAGTGTGTCTTCATCTAATGATAGTTATAAATATGGAGATGATATAAGTGTTAAAGAAGGATTGACCATCAAGATAGAACATCAGATCAGACGCTCTGTTGATAAAGAAAGCGGGGAATACGATGATACGACCATGTATTCTATTTATACGAATGTCAAAAATATAAAAGTTGCAGCTGGAGATGAAGTGATGCAGGGCGATGAACTTGGAGTCATGGCAGAAGATACTATATATTTTCAATTGATGGAGAAAAAGAAATATGTTGATCCGTCAAAATATATATATGATCCAGGAACGGAACTGGGGGATTATGCCAACGTCTTGAATCCTGAAGTATTGAGGTATAGCGAATATATTCAAAAATATATGAAAAAGATGGGCATGAAAGATGAATTCTTAAATGTCGTTTTATGTGTCATGCAGATCGAATCCGGAGGAAAGGGAACGGATCCAATGCAGTCTTCTGAAAGCCCTGAAAATACCAGGTATCCAAACAAGCCAAATGGAATAACGGATCCTTTTTACAGCATTCAGTGTGGAGTTCGATATTTAAAAAAATGTATGGATGAAGCAGGTGTAACGAATAAAGACGATATAAAAAAGCTGCAGCTTGCAGCACAGGGATACAATTTTGGAAACGGTTATATTTCATGGGCGAAACTTCGTGGCGGATATTCTTATGAAAATGCACTTGAATTTTCAAGGATGCAGGCAGATTCTCATGGCTGGACTTCTTATGGGGATCCTATGTATGGATTGAAGTTCTATAACATTTATACGAGCACCTCATCAGCAGATGCCGGAAACTTGAAATTTATCTATCCTACGAAAGATCATATGATGATTTCTGCTGGATATGGACCATATGATCCATTTGGCACTGGTTCAACGATGCACTGGGGAATTGATTTTCCTGCTCCTACTGGAACTCCGTATACGGCGTGTGAAGCTGGTATCGTTACATATGCAGGGTACAACGAGGCAGGAGGATTGATGGTAATGATACAGCATAATGCTACCTATACGACTTTATATGATCATTCTTCCAGGCTGAAGGTAAAGGTCGGTCAGCATGTAAAAAAAGGCGAAGTAATAGGTTATGTAGGGACGACGGGCAACGTAACAGGACCGCATGTACATCTCGAACTTCGAAAAACCGTTGACGGAGTTACACAGCGAATCGATATCCTGCCATACCTTAACAAACCGTAAAGAAGGAGGTGCTAAAAGTGAAAAAGAAAATATTTATTATTCCTTTGTTGTGTCTGCTGCTTTCAGGGTGTTCTTTTAGTGATACACTGAATAAACTAACCGGAGGAGATGATCAAAAGGCAAGCAGTGATATATCCGAAATGGATACATCATATAAATCGGTAGATACGGTGGTCAAAGAGGTGCTGACACAAATAAAAAGTGGAAAGACGAGCGATGACTACATGAAAAAATTAGACAGCATAAAGAAGTATTTGAGCGAAGATGCCTATTTATCATTGATGCCAGAAGGTACAGATCAAACCGATGAAGATTCTATACAGGAATTTGATGAAGAATATGTAGCGAATACAGAAATCAGAGAAATACAAACTGCATTGATTCCTGTTTCATCACGAAAAGTGACAGCTATTACACTATATACGTTGCGTACGGAAGTCATGGGTGAAACAAGCAGTATGACATATTGCATGAAATCGGAATTGAAGCTGGATGGCAATGACTGGAAGATCAGCAAGATATATTTTGATAACGCCCTGCAAAGTTAAATAAAATATACATAACGTACAAAAATATGATATAATATATGTACGTTATGTATATGAGGTGGTTCATGTGTATTTGAAAAATGAATTTGAATTATATGTAAAAAGTGAAAATGGAATCCTTTTGTACTCTGATATGA
>ENA-OWPJ01000585-OWPJ01000585.1-human-gut-metagenome-genome-assembly--contig:-NODE-585-length-31168-cov-3.34179_pt1 | contig 31168 bp, 33 predicted proteins | sample MGYA00248264_ERZ651846 | MGnify/ENA primary metagenome ERZ651846 (study PRJEB26924, sample SAMEA4378271) | human gut metagenome | biome: human gut; feature: human-associated habitat; material: faeces...
ATCATGATTGGAGGTCCAACGATAATCACTGCATAGTCATTATCATTCCATTCTTTGATTGGAATATCTTTTACGAAATTCATCGCAAAGCCCTGTTTGAAGCCTTCTTTTTCGCCACGATCAAGTGTCCATGTGGTATGGAAATGATCAGCACTTTCAAATGCTTCTAAATCTTTTGTGAATAATACATGTTCAGCATCTCTAAATCCTGCAATCGCATAAACATCTTTGCATTCTTCAGGATGGCTTAAGTAATGGTGCAGGGTACTTCTAACAGGAGATACACCCGTACCACCTGCGATGACAATAATGTGTTTTCCTTTGAATTCATCTAATGGGAAACCTTTTCCATATGGGCCACGGATAAATAAATCATCACCTGGCTGTAAATCAAAAATCACATTGGTCAGTTTTCCAACACGACGGATGGTAAAGCAGACACAGTGATCATCAAAACTTGATACAGAAATTGGAGCTTCTCCGATTTTTGGCAAAGACAGCTGGAAGAACTGCCCATGCTGGATTGATGGATGATCATATTCTACAACGAATGTGGATTCCATATCCGTTTCTTTTATGATATCTAAAATTTTATGCTTCTCTGGCAGCCATGGGTTCATCATTTCTTTTCCTCCTTGATCTTTTCAACTTCATCATATAAGCGGTTGACGATATGTGAGAAAGAAATATTGTTTGGACATACATCATCACAACGACCACAACCTACACACATATGATCTTCTGTGTTGAAACGTTTTTTGAAATCATATACTTTATGCAAGGTTTTAAAACGCATACGATCTGCATAAGCATCACGGAAAGCATGACCACCATTGACGGTTGTGAAATCATCATTCATACAGCCAGTCCAAGTACGTCTGCGTTCTCCACTCTTGCCATTTTCTGTATATGGTGTATCAACGGTATTGAAGCATGAGCATGTAATACATACGGAGTTACGTGCACCACATCCGATACAGCGGCTGTTATATTCTTTCCACATATCCAGCTGATAGATTTGTGGCAGCATATCTTCTGTGATCTCAGGTACACGGATTTCACTTTTATTCTTTTCTACGAATTCTGGTTTGAAATCAACTGCTGGTTTTTGTAAGAAGCTTTCCTTGAATAAGTCAGTCTTACATTCTACCAATACTTTATTTTCTTCTGGCAGAAAACGCATAGCCAGATCATAGTCATCTGTTTTATTTGTATGCATAGAGCAGCATGCACAGGATTCCCATCCTTCACCGCATTCTAATAATACAAAATGAACTTTATCACGCATTCTCTTATAATAAGGATCCTGCGTAGTTCCATTTTCTAAAAAGACTTTGTCCAGACGTTTGATACCGTGAATATCGCAGCTTCTGGCGAAGATCAATAAATCTTTATCAAAAATCTGACTTTCCAGATATCCATACTCTGTATAGTGAAACAGCGTCTGGTTGACTGGATAAAATACTTCCTTAGGGGAATAAACACTACGTTCTTTTAATTCAATTTCTTCTGCGCTGCGGATTTCTTCATAACGAATCATATCCGTATTGCAATATCTGCCTACATTATGTAGACGCTTAGGCGCATAAATCTTGTAGTGCAGTCGGAGTGAATCAAAAATCTGATTCAGTTCCTGGTAAGATACTTCATATGACATTCCTTTGTCCTCCTTCTAAAACATAACGTTACTCAATGAAGTGTATTGTTCAATTGTGCAATTTATGCTATTTACAACCAATCTTATTGTAAACCCTCACAAATTGAAAATAAACTGATTTCTAACCATATAAGAAATCATAATAAGACCATAAAGTTCCCTAATGTATTTTATTAATATGGAAAAAGAAAAGAAGATGTAAGAAATAGCAATGAATAAAGGATTGTAAAATAATTTTGTAAGAAAATACTGTTTGTATAGATATGTGTCTTGTCACCTGTTAGGATATGTGATATACTGATGCAGATACTTTTACAAAAAAGTATGGGAAAAGGAGTAGAAAGGTGTCTGTAAAAAGATACTTAGATCAAAGGTATATGAATAAACAGGAAGAAATTAGACAATTAAAACAGGAAAAAGACGCGGTGCTTCTGGCACATTATTATGTGGATGAAGAAGTACAGAAAATCGCAGATTATGTAGGAGATTCTTTCTATTTAAGTAAGATTGCTTCAAGCTTAAACAATCGTACACTGGTATTTTGCGGTGTATCCTTTATGGGAGAAAGCGGAAAACTGCTGAGTCCGGAAAAAACGGTATTGATGCCAGATGCCAGTGCAGATTGTCCTATGGCACATATGGTCAGTAAAGCAGAAATAGATGAGGCAAGAAGTAAATATGATGATTTAGCTGTTGTATGTTATATCAACTCAACAGCAGAAGTTAAAACATGGGCAGATGTATGTGTAACATCGGCTAATGCAGTGAAAATCGTAAGAAATCTGCCAAATAAAAATATTTTATTCATACCGGATAAAAACTTAGGCCGTTATGTTAAACAACAGGTGCCTGAAAAAAATGTAATGCTTGTTAAAGGATATTGTCCAATTCATGAATTTATCAAACCAGAAGAAATCAAAGCATTAAAACAGAAATATCCAAAAGCACTTGTATTGGCACATCCGGAATGTAATGCACAGGTATTAGAGATGGCTGATTATATTGGATCTACCTCTGGTATTTTAAGTAAAGCAAAAGAAAGTGACGCAAATGCGTTTATCATTGCTACAGAAGTAGGTGTACGTTATGAACTGCAGGTACAAAACCCTGATAAACAGTTCTATTTTCCAGAAACATTACCTGTATGTACAGATATGAAAAAGATTACATTAGATAAAATTATAGAAGTATTAAAAACAGGAGAAAATGCGGCGGATGTCGTAAAAGCACATGTAGAACCAGCGAAAGCAACTCTAACAAGAATGCTGGAACTGGCAAAATAAACATATGCCTGAAAGGAGAATCAATGATGCAAGGGGATTTATACTACGATGTTGTCATCGCAGGCTGTGGTGTTGCCGGTATGTATACGGCATTAAATTTAGGACATGATAAAAAGATTTTAATGATATGTAAAGAGGATTTAGAAAGTTGTGATTCCATGCTGGCACAGGGTGGTATTTGTGTACAACGAGATGAAGATGATTATGATGAATATTTTGAAGATACAATGCGTGCTGGACATTATGAAAACAATAAGGAAAGCGTTGATTTGATGATTCGAAACAGTCGAGATATCATCAATCATCTGATGCGTTTGGGTGTAGAATTTGAAAAAGATGAAAACGGGGAACTTCGCTATACTAGAGAAGGCGGACATGGAAAACCAAGAATCTGTTTTCATGAAGATGTCACTGGAAAAGAAATTACCACAGTGTTACAGCATAAGGTAAAAGCAATGCCAAATGTAACCATCATGGAGCATACCTGTATGTGCGATATTATAGAAGAAGATGGAAAATGTGTCGGGATGATTGCTAAGAACAAAGATGGAGAAACCTTACACATTCATGCATTATATACCGTAATGGCAACCGGTGGTATTGGTGGCTTGTATGAACATTCTACCAATTATCCTTCCCTGACTGGGGATGCGCTGGATATTTGTAGAAAACATGGGATTCAGCTGGATCATTTAGATTATGTACAAATTCATCCAACCTCTTTATTTACACGAAAAAAAGGCAGAAGCTTTTTGATCAGTGAATCCGCAAGAGGTGATGGGGCAGTATTATTAAATGGGAAACATGAGCGCTTTGTGGATGAATTATTACCAAGAGATAAAGTAACACAGGCGATTTTAAAAGAAATGGAAAAAGAAGGCAGTGAACATGTATGGCTGGATTTTGCGGCGGTACCAAAAGCTACTATTTTATCACATTTTCCTAATATATATAAAACCTGTTTAGAAGAAGGTTATGATATCACAAAACAACCGATTCCGGTTGTTCCTGCCCAGCATTATTTCATGGGAGGCGTACATGTGGATCATCATTCAGAAACGACCATGCCTTGTTTATATGCAATTGGAGAAACCAGCTGTAATGGGGTACATGGGAAAAATCGGCTTGCCAGCAACAGTTTGCTGGAAAGCTTAGTATTTGCGAAAGAAGCGGCTGAAAATATGATGCGTGCCGAGAAAGAGAGATAAGAAAATGAATACAATAACAATGCAGCTTGTTGCTGATCAATATATCCGTATGGCTCTACAAGAAGATATTCATAGTGAAGATGTCACAACGAATGCAGTTATGCCAGAATATAAGCTTGGAGAAGTTAATTTGATTTGTAAAGAAGATGGTGTGATTGCCGGTCTTGATATTTTTGCACGTGTATTTACATTATTGGATCCTGCCACTGAAATTACATTCTTTGTAAAGGATGGAGATCAGGTAAAAAATCAGGATTTATTGGCAGTTGTCAAAGGGGATATTCGCGTATTGTTAAGTGGAGAGCGTACTGCATTAAACTATCTTCAAAGAATGAGCGGTATCGCAACATACACAAGAAGTGTAGCAGCCTTATTAGAAGGTAGTCATACACGTCTTGTGGATACCAGAAAAACAACACCTTGTATGCGTATCTTTGAAAAATATGCCGTAAAAGTTGGTGGAGGTGGAAATCACCGTTATAACTTATCTGATGGTGTATTGTTGAAGGATAATCATATTGATGCTGCTGGTGGTGTTAAAGAAGCAGTACTTGCCGCAAAAGCTTATGCACCTTTTGTACGTAAAATAGAAGTAGAAACAGAAAATCTGGATATGGTAAAAGAGGCAGTAGAAGCAGGTGCTGATATTATCATGCTGGATAATATGACACCAGATCAGATGCGTGAAGCGATTGCATATATTGATGGTCGTGCAGAAACAGAATGTTCTGGCAATATCACGAAAGAAAATATCGCATTGATCAAAGAACTGGGTGTGACGTATGTATCCAGTGGTGCTTTAACACACTCTGCGCCAATTTTGGATATCAGTTTAAAACACCTGAAAGTGATGGATTAATCGTGTTGTTTCACAAACAGGAAAGGAGTAAGTCACAGGTATGAAAACAGTCATGACAGGATCACAAAGACGTAAAAAGATTCTAGAACTGATGCGTGATGCCAAAGAACCATTATCTGGTGGTGCACTGGGAAAAGAAACCGGTGTCAGTCGTCAGGTGGTTGTACAGGATATCGCATTACTTCGTACACAGGGCTATCCAATTGTCGCAACTGCTCGTGGGTATATCATCAATGAAAGCTATAAAGCGATTCGTTTATTCAAAGTACACCACAGCAATGAACAGATTGAAGATGAATTGAATATCATCATTGATTTAGGCGGCAGTGTACAGGATGTCATGGTAAATCATCGTGCCTATGGGAAAATGAGCGCTCCTTTACAAATCAAAAGCAGAAGGGATATCCAGACCCTTTTAAATAATTTAAAAACAGGGAAATCCACTGCCTTATTAAATTTGACATCCGGATATCACTTTCATCATGTGGCAGCTGATACCGTGGAGATTTTAGATGAAATCGAAGAATCTTTAAAAAATAATGGATTTCTTGTGGATTTTCTTCCATATGAAAGAGAAGACGATATTCAAGAGGGATAGAATAAATGACAGTACAGATGTACTGTTTTCTTTTTGTATAAAGAAGCACTTGATATATATGACAGATTTGTTATTATTAAGTTACAAGAGGTGAGGGAGATATGAAAAATCAGTATATTGAATTTAAAATCAAGAAAAAGTATCTATGTATCAGTATCATTCTACTTATGTTGCTTTGTGGAATCGGTGGATATTATATTTGGTGCAGCTATCATCCTATTGTAGATATTCAGGTTGTGGATGGAGGAAGAGGTAAAGATTTGAAAGTCCAGACGATTTCGGTGGTGGTCGCTCCAAGAACACGTATGATGCCATCTTTTGTGGAATTAAATGAACGTAAGCTTTGGATACAATATGATCATATGAATGAATATTTTTTGAATAATTATAAAGCTGGGGATATTAAATTACATGTAGAGTTGAAAGATCATAAAGCAATTTTGAAGTATACGGGAAACGCCACAAATTTAGAAGGTCAGGAAGAAAAAATTGATACAGAAATTGTTTGTGATTATGCATTAGACGCAAATATCAGTTGATGAAAAAAAAGGTAGAAGTCCTATTATGAAAGACTTCTACCTTTTGCGTTTTACGATAATATTTTTACTTTGTTGGACACAATGTTTGTTTGATGGCAGGGATATGTGCTAAACGAAGTGCACAGAAACATCCTACCGCGATACTGCATGTATCAGATATCATAAATGGAATGGCTCCCATTGCAATAACTGAGAACATGTTTTTTGCTCCCATGTAGAAATTTAAAATGCCGTACATGTAGATACATCCAATGGTGTATATGATGAATAAACCAATCATACAAATAATAAAATTCGCAAGGAATGATGTTGTATGAAGTTTATTGCGCATAATGGAAATAAAACTTGCGGCAATTGGAAAGCTTAACAGGAATCCGAAAGATGGCTGTAATACATAAGCGATACCTCCACCATTTGCAAACACAGGAAATCCTAATAATCCCATTAAGAAGAATAATCCATAAGATACCCATATATATTTTGGCTTTAACAACATACCTGCGATAATCACAACCATCGTTTGTAATGTAAGTGGAATAATACCAGCAGGAATAACGATTTTACTTCCAATCACAAATAATATCGTGAAAAACGCACAAAGTGTCAATTCTTTTGTTTTCATTTTCTTTACCTCCGTAATAACGGTTTCCAGTATACCGCTTATTACTTTGAATGTCAAACAATAATTTTACTTATTTTTCCTGATCTTATCGAATAATAGAATATTTATGTTAATATAGAGGTAGAAACATAACAAGGAGGGATTGTTATGAAAAAGCTAACAATAGGCATCATGACAGTGGTATTATTCATCATAAGTGGTTGCAGTCAAAAAACGCAAGAAAATAATCTAGGCCCCATAGAATTAAATGAACAGGGAGAATTAATTTCTCAATTACTTAATGATAATAACTCCTATCCTATTTTTCTATCTTATGACCTTAAAGAGGATTGTAAAGGTGCGAAGGTTGAATTGTGGGAATGGAAAGATCATCGATATGAATCAGTTTATGCACACTATGGACAGGTGAAAAAAGGTGAAGGAAATATCCTTGTGGACTTAAAGATTGATCCTGTGTCTATGAAAGCAGTCTTACAAGATGAATATGGAACATCTACATCATCCACATATCCTGATGAACCAGTTAAAATTAAAGATGATCAAGAAAGTTATAGCAGAGGAATGGTTAGTTTAAGTGAAAAGACAAGCTTTCAGATAGATGAAGAAATACCCGTATTGATTATACAAACCAAAAAGGTTACAGATGGAACAAGTACGATGGGATTATCTTTAGATGCATATAAAGAACCTGAAAAATACATTACAAAAGATATGTTGAATCTTTATGCAATCACAGTGAAATTTCAAAGTGAAGCATTATAAAGCAAAAGAAAAATGTCAATAAATCTAGTGTTTACTGGAAGTATTGGCATTTTTTTATTGATGGGAATTTTGTTGTTGGTTCTTTTTACATTTTGTATAAGGCAATCCATTATTTTCAACATGCACATTTATACCACGACGAATGGGGGTTAATAGAAATCCTGTAATTATCCCCAGCAAAAATACGTTACAAAGCTTTAATGTTTCTTTTTTCATATGAACTCCTTTCATTATATTCATTATACGCTGTATTTACTTGAAAAGATAGAACAGGAATCAACGTTTATACTTAATGAATCGATAAATCAAGATGATACTTCTTGCGGCTTCAACAGATAAAATTAAAATAAAGATTTGAGAAAGTCCTTTTTGTATACCACGTGTGAACATTTTAAAGGTAATAGAAATTAAATAAAGAATGAATGCATAAACAAAATAGTTATGTGTTTGATGCTGTGTTTTTGTTAGTGCTTTTTCTATTTGTGTCATATAAATTGGAAAGTGAATAAGCTCTCCAATAAAAAACAAGATGCACATACCATAAAGGGGGGCAGTTGCACTGCCAATATTATTTGCCAGGCTTTCAAATAAAGATGGATTGCACAAAAGCAAAATAATGATAATGAATACGATAAAGATATGTCCAAGTGTACGGATATTACGATATGTAAAAACATGATATGTCTTTTTTAAAGCTTTTTTAGACATCCAGTTGACGGGACGATAATAATTAACTGGAAATAAAAATATAAAGGTAAAGTAAATGATCAGAAATGGTGTATATATTATTTTCTGTGATAAAGACAGCTTTTCAACATTACGTGGCTTTTTCTTTACAGGTGCTTGGATGTCTTCAGATTTTGGCTTACATTGGATATTTTCTGGTTGAATTGCATCATAGTCTGCTTGTGTATATGGCTGCCATGTACCATTTTTTAAGCGTTCTACACGAAATGCGATATCTTCATACGCCAGTCTTTGAAGTAATAAATGCAGGTAATCGATATTGAAATACATTTCATCTGAAAAGACATGGATATACTCGTTTTTTAATATAGCTGTTCTTACTTTTGCTTTATCAAAATCAAATTCTTCCATTACATCCTCTGCTAACAATAGATTACCAGAATTAAGAATAATCAAACGTTCTTTTATCGCACTGTGATCTTCAAATGCATCGGCATTATATTCATAACACTCAAATTCTACCATGTCATCTTTTGCGTTAAGGTAAAGATGATGCGCAAACAAAAAGCGACAAGCAAGGCAAGTGAAAAAAATACAGGGAACAGTGCAGGATATAGAAAACGTGAGTATTATATATTCCCTTGAAAGCATCATTTCCGTACAAATCAAAAGCATAAAAAAGAAACAAAATAATAATTTAAAGGCATTAAGGTTGAAACTTTTGATTTGCCAAATACTTTTTTCAATGCGATGGGATATGTGCAATCTATAAAGTAGAAAGCTTGGAATACATATCATAATCGAAAAACATGCAATATCCATGATATCAAAGTCAAAATTTCGAGAAGCTGCTGCTGTATATGTCAAAGCAAGAAATCCTGGAATCATGGTAAGAAGAAGTAAGCCGACATGGTGACAACGTTCTATCAGATATAAACGCTTATGCCAATAAGACAGGTAATGACGAAGCATAATTATGATAGAAATAATCGTTGAGATAAAGCATAAGATATACAGGAATAAGGTTGTGATATAAAATGTTTCCTGATACATGATATTATATTTTATCGTATCAATAAACCAGGAAAAGCTGGTAACGACAAAGAAAAGTGATACACTTGTGAAAAGTAAGCTTAATAAAAACATCAAAGCGATAAATTTTTCGTTTTTTGCGATTTCAATATGATTTCTGACATATTGGATTTGTGATTGCATAAAATGTTCCCTCCATATTTTTTCAATTATTATATCATAGATAGTTATAGAAATCGATTTCATTTACATCTCAAGTTCATAAATTTGAAAAAAGTGAACGTTTTTTATAAATTTTGTTTATCAAAGTATTTACTTTTGAATATCAAAGTATTATAATCGATTTGAATTTCAAAGTAAAAACTGGGAATTCGGACAACGACAGTTAAAAAACAACATATAAAAAAGCTATAAAGTTTTTTTTACAAAGTAATCTAGTAATTGAAACTAAAAGTATTGACATTGGAAACAAGAAGTGTTAATCTAGTATTCGTTACTAGCAAAGTACAGGAGGAACAAATATGTTTGAAAAAGTAAAAGAAGTATTAGTGGAAGCTATTAATGTAGATGAAGATGTAATTACAATGGAAGCAAATTTAAAGGATGATTTAGGTATCGATTCTTTGGCTGCTGTTGAATTGTCATTAGAACTGGAAACAGAATTTGATGTACGCATCGAAGATGATGAATTAGCTAAATTAGTTACAGTCGCAGATATCGTGAAATTATTAGAAAGCAAACAATAAGAGCCAAGATATCTTGGCTTTTTTAAAATTGTGGAGGTACACATATGAATACGAAAGAGATTCAGGAATTAATTGCGGTATTTGAAAATTCAAATTTATCCCGTATGGAAATAGAAGCAAGTGATATTAAATTAAAAATGGAAAAACCGGTTGGTGATGTGCAGATTGTTTCAACACCTGTATCACAGCCGAAAACAATAGAAGTTAATGAAGAAAAAACAGAAACCAAAAAAGAAGGATATTGGGTAAAGGCACCAATCGTAGGAACCTTTTATCAATCACGTGCCAAAGGCAGTACACCGTTTGTGGAAATCGGCCAGCAGGTGAAAAAAGGTGATGTACTTTGCATTATTGAAGCGATGAAGGTCATGAATGAAATCCATGCGCCAATGGATGGTGTGATTGCGGAGATTCTGGTAACAGATGATTCCATGGTGGAATTTGATCAGGAGCTGATGCGCATTGTGGAAGGTGTAAAATGAAGCGAATATTGATTGCCAATCGTGGAGAAATCGCTGTTCGTATTATTCGTACCTGTAAAGAAATGGGTATTGAAACGGTCGCAGTGTATTCCTCTGCGGATAAAGAGGCATTACATGTTCAGCTTGCGGATTATGCAGTCTGTATTGGTGGTGCCAAAAGCACAGACAGTTATCTGAATATGAAAAATATTTTAAGTGCTGCCTGTATGACTGGATGTGATGGCATTCACCCAGGTTTTGGGTTTTTAAGTGAAAATGCCAAGTTTGCCCGTCTGGTTATGCAGTGTGGGATGACTTTTATTGGTCCTAATCCTGATGTAATAGAAGCGATGGGTGATAAAAATCATGCTCGTCAAAAAATGATGGATGCAGGTATTCCTGTGATCATGGGAAGTAAAGATTTAATTGAAACAGCACAGGAGGCACTGGAAACGGCGAATAAGATCGGTTATCCAGTATTGATCAAAGCCGCAAATGGCGGTGGTGGACGAGGCATGCGAGTAGCATATAAAGAATCAGAAGTAAAGGATGCCTATGAAACCGCAAGAAGTGAAGCACGTGTTTGTTTTGGTGATGATGGCGTGTATATGGAAAAATACATTCTGGAACCTAAACATGTGGAAGTTCAGCTGATGGCAGATAAGTTTGGCAATGTGTGTCACTTATTTGAACGTGACTGCTCCTGTCAGCGACGCAATCAGAAATTGTTAGAAGAAGCACCATGTCATACACTGAAACAGGAAACAAGAGAAAAAATGCTGGCAGATGCCGTGCGTGCTTGTAAAGTTGTCGGATATGACAGTGTTGGAACGATAGAATTTTTATTGGATGCGCAAAACAATTATTATTTTATGGAAATGAATACGCGTATTCAGGTAGAACATACCATCAGTGAAATGATTACTGGTATCGACTTGATCAAACAACAGATCAAGATAGCAGAAGGTATGAAATTATCATATCGTCAGGAAGATATCAAATGTTTGGGACATGCGATGGAATGTCGTATCAATGCGGAAAATATCAAAATGAATTTTGCGCCAAGTCCTGGTAAAATCAGTTTTATTAATTTCCATGGTGGAAGAAATGTGCGTATTGACACAGCTGTATATTGTGGCTATGAGATTTCACCATATTATGATTCTATGATTTTAAAACTGATTACTTTTGGGGATAATCGTTTGGAATGTATCAAAAAAATGCGTGTAGCGTTGGAAGAACTGATCATTGAGGGTGTAGAAACCAACATTGAATTTCAATACTTACTGCTGCATCATCCAACATTTGTATCAGGTAAATATGATACCGGGTTTATGGAAACCTTTATTAAGGAGTTGAGCGAGGATGGAACAATTATTTAAAACAAGAAAAGATCGGTTGAATTTATTCAAAAGCAGAAAACAATCCCTGCATAAAGATCCGATTGATATACCAGACAATCTGTTCCACAGCTGTCCCAACTGTAAGGAAACTTCTTTGTTTGAGGATTTGATGCATAATGACTATGTATGTCCTCACTGTGGTTTTCCAATCAAGATTACAGCACATGAGCGTATTCGTCAGATTGTAGATGATGGAAGCTTTGAGGAATTTAATAAAGGGATGCATTTAAAACAGGTACCTGATTTTCCCGGATATGAAGATAAATTAGAACGCCTGCAGAAAACAACCGGTTTAAAAGAAGCGGTAGTCACAGGTGTTGGAAAAATCTATGGTCAGCGTTGTGTTCTTGGTATCATGGATTCTAATTTCTTTATGGGCAGTATGGGAAGCATCGTTGGAGAAAAGGTAACATGTGCGATTGAATATGCGACGAGTAATCGTTTACCTTTGATCTTATTTACCACCAGTGGTGGTGCTAGAATGCAAGAGGGAATATCATCCCTTGTGCAAATGGCAAAAACCAGTGCCGCTTTAAAGAAACACAGTGATGCTGGCTTATTATATATATCCTATTTAACGCATCCAACGACCGGTGGTGTATCCGCATCCTTTGCGATGTTAGGAGATATCATTTTGTCAGAACCTAAATGTCTAATTGGTTTTGCGGGTAAACGTGTAATTGCATCCACTGTAAAAGAAGAATTGCCAGATGATTTTCAAAAGGCAGAGTTTGTATTGGAGAAAGGTTTTATCGATAAAATCGTAGAGCGTAAAGATGCGAAAAAAGTATTGTATCAGATATTGAAGATGCATGAAAGGAGTGCTTATGCAGGTAAGAGAAAGTGAAGCTAGAATCGCTGCATTAGAAGCGCGGTTTGCTTCTTTGGGTGAACAGGATCTGTTTGAAAAAGAAGCGATACAAAAAGAAATCACACAAATCAGAGAACAGGCATATGCATCCTTAAGTGCCTGGGATATCGTATATTTAGCACGTCATCCAAAACGCCCGAAAGCAAGTGATTATGTAGAAAAACTGTTTGATGATTTTATTGAACTACATGGAGATCGTGCTTTTGGAGATGATGGTGCCTGTGTGGCAGGACTTGCGAATTTTCATGGCATACCTGTGACATTGATTACACAAAGTAAAGGTAAGACCTTAGAAGAAAATATGAAAAAGAACTTCGGTATGCTTCATCCAGAAGGATATCGTAAAGCACTTCGCCTGGTAAAACAGGCTGAAAAATTTCACCGTCCCATCATTACGATGGTAGATACTTCTGGTGCATATCCTGGAAAAGGTGCAGAAGAACGTGGACAGGCAGAAGCCATTGCTCAGTGTTTGGAAGTTTTTTCAGGCTTGCGTACACCTGTGATTGCCATTGTATTAAGTGAAGGTGGCAGTGGTGGTGCGCTGGCATTCAGCGTTGCGGATAAAATCCTGATGTTAGAAAATGCGATATATTCCGTATTATCACCAGAAGGCTTTGCCTCAATTTTATGGAAGGATGAAAAACGTGCAGAAGAAGCAGCGGAAGTCATGGAGCTTACTGCGGCTGATTTAAAACGAAAAGGAATTATTGATACCATCATCAAAGAACCACTTGGTGGAGCACATCAAAACTTTGATCTGGTATGTGATCATTTAGATAAAGAATTATATCGGGAATTGTTGCAGCTAAACATGTTAAGTGGGGATACCCTGGTAGAAAAACGCTATGCGAAATTCAGAAAGATGGGACTTGCGTATGAAAACATGTAGAATCAAAGGCTTTGGATATGCCAAGGCAAAACGCAAAGTTACCAATGATGATATTGCACAGGTTGTGGATACCAATGATGAATGGATATCTTCCCGTACTGGTATCAAAAGCCGATATATCAGTGAAGAAGAAAATACCAGTGATTTAGCAGTTCGTGCAGCACGTATGGCAATAGATCATAGCGCTGTAGCGTATAAGGATATTGATTTGATTATTGTTGCTACGTTTACACCCGATTATACAACACCTTCCACGGCTTGTATGGTTCAGCAAAAATTAGGCATGAATGAACAAAAAGTCATGGCATTTGATATCAATGTGGCATGCAGTGGTTTTCTTTATGCCTTAGAAGTTGCCCACAGCCTGTTAGCATGTGATATGGCACATTCTGCACTTGTGATTGGTGCGGAAGTCATATCAAAACAATTAGACTGGGAAGATCGTGGAACCTGTATCATCTTCGCGGATGGGGCAGGAGCTGCTGTTGTAAAACAAGAGCCATGTGATAATCGTATGCTTCATTTTGCTTCTAGCAAAGGGGATCATGAAGGCATTATTCATGCAGATGCCCCATTACCAAGAGCATTATTTTCTAAACAGGTGTATACACCGACACTGGTACGTATGAATGGCAGTGAAACTTTCCGCTTTGCTGTTAACGCTATGAAAGAAGCAATCGAAGATGTATTATCACAAGCAAATGTATCATTGGATGAAATCGATTGGATCGTGCCACATCAGGCAAATCTTAGAATAATCAACAATGTGTGCAGACGTATGCATATCAATATGGAGAAAGTATATATCAATATCGCGGAAACTGGGAATACCAGTGCCGCAAGTATTCCTTTGGCATTAGGCGAAATGCAGGAAAAAGGCCTGTTAAAGGAAGGCATGAAAATCGTTCTAACAGGATTTGGCGCAGGATTTTGCTGGGCTGGAGCCTATATAGAACTGTAAGGAGAAAAGCATTATGATGATCAATGAACTCTTAAATATCAAATACCCAATCTTCCAGGGAGCGATGGCAAATATCGCAACTCCACAATTTGCGGCATGTGTATCCAATAGTGGTGGACTTGGTATTATCGCAACCGGTGCAATGGATGCCACTACAACTAGAGAAGCCATTCGTACCTGTAAAGCATTAACTAATAAACCTTTCGGTGTCAATGTGATGTTGATGAATCCGGATACAGAAAATATTATGAAAGTGATCTGTGAAGAAAAAGTGGCAGTTGTGACGACAGGAGCAGGAAATCCCGGTCCTTATATTGAAGCATTAAAGGCCAGTGGTACAAAAATCTTTCCTGTAGTGGCAAGTGTGGCACTCGCAAGACGTTTGGAAAAAGCCGGCGTCGATGGAATCATCGCTGAAGGTGGCGAAAGTGGTGGGCATGTTGGAGAAACAACAACCATGTCTTTGGTACCACAAGTTGTAGAGGCAGTTAATATCCCAGTTATCGCAGCTGGTGGAATTGCCAGTGGAAAACAGATGAATGCTGCTTTATCCTTAGGTGCTGTCGGGGTACAGATTGGTACGATCCTGTTGGCATCTCATGAATGTCCAATTCATGAAAATTATAAAAAAGCCGTATTAAAGGCAAAAGATATGGATAGTGTGGTAACTGGTAGAAGTGCGGGAACACCTGTTCGTATCTTAAAGAATCAGATGGCATTACAGTATCTGAAGCTGGAAGCAGCAAATGCCCCAAAAGAAGAAATGGAAAAATTAACCCTTGGCGGACTTCGCCGTGCTGTATTTGAAGGTGATATGAAGCATGGTTCTGTAATGATGGGACAGGTTGCTGGTATGGTACATGAAATCTTAAGCATACAGGAAATATTAGAAAAACTTGTTAAAGAAAGTCAAGAAGAAATAAAAACACTAGAGGAAAAAGTGAAAGGCCTTGTCTATGAGAAATAAAAGTTTAGATACATTAGAAATACCACTCATACAAGGTGGCATGGGCGTAGGAATTTCCTTATCCAAACTTGCTGGCGCAGTCATGAGAGAAGGTGGCATGGGAGTTATCTCAGCTGCTCATCCAGGATATCGCAAGCCGGATTTCTGGCAAAACAGTAAAGCATGCAATGTGGAGGCCATCATAGAAGAAGTAAAAAAAGCCAAAGTATTGTCAAAAGGAAAAGGCCTTTGCGCTGTAAATGTCATGGTCGCATCTCGTGATTATGAAACTTATGTCAAAGCATGTGTAGAGGCAGGTGCGGATGCTATTATATCCGGAGCAGGATTACCATTACATCTGCCTGAAATCGTTAAAGATGCAGATATTTTGTTAGCCCCAATCGTCAGTAGTGGAAAAGCAGCTTCCCTGATTTTAAGAAGCTGGAAACGCCACAGTAACCGTATTCCTGATTTTATCGTAATTGAAGGAGCACTTGCGGGAGGGCACTTAGGCTTTAAAAAAGAAGAAGTATTGAATGAATCATATGCTTCTTTAGATGATATCTTAAAAGATGTATTAGCACTGCTTCCACCATATGAAGAAGAGGCCGCAAGAAAGATTCCTGTATTTGTTGCTGGGGGTATCTATACAAAAGAAGATATCAAACATTATCAAAGCATGGGCGCTTATGGGGTACAGATGGGAACCCGTTTTATCGCCACGACAGAATGTGATGCAGATGAGCGTTATAAACAGATGTTTGTGAATGCGAAAAAAGAAGATATCGCCATTGTGAAAAGTCCTGCTGGACTGCCTGGACGTGCCATTATGACACCTTTTATGAAGGAGCATGAAAACAAGCGTGCAATACCAACCCATTGTATTGGCTGTATGCTGCCTTGTAAAATTGATTCCACACCATATTGTATTAGTGAAGCATTGATACATGCTGTAAAAGGTGAAGTGGAAGAAGGTCTAGTGTTTGCAGGAGCAAATGCATATCGTATTGATAAAATCGTAACGGTACATGAATTGATTCACGAATTATTTGGTGAATAGAAAGGATTTATACGTATGAAAACAGCATTTTTATTTGCCGGACAGGGTGCACAAACACCCGGAATGGGAAAAGATATATATGAAGCAGATCCACTTGCGAAAGCAGTATTTGACAGTGTGGAATTAGATGTGGATATCAAAGATCTATGCTTTCAGGGTCCTAAAGAAAAACTGGATGATACCCAATATGCACAGCCGGCTATTTTTGTGACAAGCATGGCACTTGCCAAGGTATTACATGAATATGGCATACAGGCAGATGTTGTGGCTGGATTAAGTCTTGGAGAATATGCGGCATTATGTTATGCTAAGGCATTTTCTATTTCTGATGGCGCAAAAATCGTAAGAGAGCGTGGAAAAATCATGGCCAATGCTTTACCAGCAGGAACCAGCTCTATGTATGCGATTTTAATGTTAGATGAAGTTTCTATATTAGAAGCATGTGAAGAAGTGAAATCTATTGGTGTTTGTGAGATTGCCAATTACAACTGTCCGGGACAAATTGTAATCACAGGTGAAAAAGCAGCAGTGGATAAAGCTAAAGATCTATGCATAGAAAAAGGTGCACGCCGTGCAGTCCCACTTGCGGTATCTGGAGCATTTCATTCCTCCTTATTAAATGATGCAGCCATTAAACTACATGATGTTTTATCAAACTATGATCTAAAGAAACCAAGTATTCCAGTATATCACAATATCAGTGGAAACATCGAGGATCAGCCTTTGATTGATATCTTAAGCAAACAGATTGCACACTCTGTCTATTTTGAACAGACGATTGCCAATATGCTGGGTGATGGGGTAGATACTTTTATTGAAGTAGGACCTGGAAAAACAATCAGTGGTTTTGTGAAAAAGTGCTGTAAAGGACATGATGTAAAAATCTTACATGTAGAAGATATGACCACATTAAAAGAATGTGTAGAAGCATTGAAAGGATAAATGTATGGAAAGAAAAACAGCTTTTATATCCGGTGCATCCAGAGGAATCGGAGAATGTATCGCAAAAACACTGTCAAAAGAATATGATGTGATCATCAATTATTCCAACAGTGAAGAAAGTGCAAATAACGTATTGGCACAACTTGATCCAAGCGGTCATCATAAAGCAATCAAATGTAATGTTGCCAAAGGCGAAGAAGTAGAAGCGATGATGAAAGAAATCATTGATACTTATGGACATATTGATGTGATCGTCAATAATGCCGGTATTACAAGAGATAACTTGTTGCTTCGCATGAGTGAAGAAGATTTTGATTCTGTCATTGATGTCAATCTGAAAGGATGCTACAACTGCATTCGTTATGCGACACGTCAGATGATGAAACAAAGAAGTGGCTGTATTGTGAATATGGCCAGTGTGGTAGGTATCATGGGAAATGCAGGTCAGGCAAATTATGCAGCAAGTAAAGGCGGTGTGATTGCACTTACCAAAAGTGTCGCAAGAGAACTTGCAGGCCGTGGTATCCGTGTGAACGCTGTTGCACCTGGTTTTATTGATACCGCAATGACACAGAAATTAGATGATACCGTAAAGAAACAAATGTTATCCGGTATTCCATTAAAACGATTTGGCGATGTACAAGATGTTGCTAATGTAGTGAAGTTTTTGTGTAGTGAAGAAAGTGCATATATAACAGGCCAGGTAATTAATGTAGATGGCGGGATGGTGATGTAAATGAAAAGAGTCGTAATTACAGGAATGGGTGTTGTATCACCGATTGGAAATAATGTAGAAGAAGTATGGACAAATGTAAATCAAAACGTATGTGGGATTGATCGCATTACACACTTTGATCCAAGTGAATATCGTGCAAAGCTTGCAGGTGAAGTAAAAAATCTGGATATGGAGCAATACTTTACCAAACGTGATTTAAAATTTAATGATCGTTTTACCCAGTTTGCCAGAATAGCCGCAAAACAGGCATATGAAGATAGTGGATTACAGGATGTTGATTTTGATCACGATCGTTTTGGGGTGATTTTAGGTAGTGGCATTGGTGGAATTTCCACAATTGAAGGAGCTTCCCAAACAATTGAAAATCGTGGACCAAGCAGAATATCCCCATATTTTATTCCCATGTCATTAATCAATCTTGCGGCAGGCAGTGTAGCAATCGATATGGGTGCTCATGGCAATGTATCCAGTGTGGTAACAGCATGTGCAGCAAGTACCAATGCAATTGGGGAAGGATTTCACAGAATTCGTGACGGGTATGAAGATATTGTCGCAGTCGGCGGCAGTGAAGCAGCGATTACACCTGTGGCAATCGCAGGATTTGCGAGCATGCGTGCCTTACATGAAGGGGAAGATAAAAACCGTGCAAGTATTCCATTTGATGCAGAACGTAAAGGCTTTGTCATGGGAGAAGGCGGCGGTGTGCTAATCCTTGAAGAATTGGAACATGCCTTAAAACGTCATGCGAAAATCTATGGAGAAGTCGTAGGATATGGTTCAACATGTGATGCCAATCATATTACCGCACCACTTGCGGATGGAACAAGCGCAGCTCGTGCAATGGGTATGGCAATTAAAGATGCAGGCTTAACCACAAAGGATATTGATTATATCAATGCCCATGGAACATCTACACCATTAAATGATTCCAGTGAAACCTTAGCAGTCAAAGTAGCATTTCAAGATGATGCCTATAAACCATATATCTCATCCACAAAATCTATGAGTGGACACCTGTTAGGTGCCAGTGGTGCTTTAGAAGCGATTATTTCTACTCTTGCAGTAAAAGAAGGCTTTGTGCCAGCGACGATCAATTATGAAAAAAGTGATCCTGCATGTGATTTAAATCTTGTGGTAAACGAAGGTAAAACTGCAGATATTCGTGTTGCCATGTCTAACTCTTTAGGCTTTGGTGGACATAATGCAAGTATCATTATCAAAAGATGGGAGGAATAAGTCATGTTATATAACAGTAATGAAATTCAGGAAATCATTCCTCATCGCTACCCATTTCTATTGGTGGACCGTATTGAATCCATTGAAGGAAATAAAGTTGTAGGTACAAAATGCATCAGCGCAAATGAAATGCAGTTTCTAGGACATTTCCCTGAAAAACACATCATGCCAGGTGTACTTCAATTAGAAGCATTGGCACAAACAGTGGCAGTAATGCTGTTGAGTAAAGAAGAAAACAAAGGAAAAATCGGTTTATTTGCCGGTATCGATAAAGCTCGCTTTAAACGTCAGGTCATTCCTGGAGATGTGCTTCGATTAGAAGCAGAAGTCATTCGTGAACGTATGGGAATCGCATGGGTAAAGGCTGTTGCTAGCGTAGATGGAGAAGTCGCTGTTACAGCTGAAATGATGTTTGCCGTAAGCGATAAATAATATGTTTACAATTTATGCTTTTGATGAAGTTTCCAGTACCAATGATGTCTTAAAACAACAATATCATATATATCAAGATCACAGCGTCATTCTGGCCCACAAACAAACAAAGGGCAGAGGGCGCTTTGACCGTGTATGGGAAAGTCAAGAAGATCTGACATTTTCCATTCTTCTAAAAAATAATTATCCAAATGAACTGATTGCGCCATTATCTGTTGTATTTGCGTTAAAACAATATGGTATACAGACTTCTGTCAAGTGGCCAAATGATATCTTGATTCATGGCAAAAAACTATGTGGCATTTTGATTGAAAGTATTTATGAAGGAAATGAAAAGGTCGCTACAGTGATTGGAATTGGTATCAATTTAAGTAAAAAAGATAATTTACTTACAAAAGCAGATTATGTCAGTTTGCCAAAAGAGGAACTTTTACAGAAGATATTAATACAATATGATCAGTTAATGATGGCAAAATCATCTTTTCTATTATCCTCCATTTCACAATACTCTTATTTATCTGGCAGATCCATCCTGCTGGATGGTATAATATGGAAGGTAGATGGCATTGAAGAGCATGGATATCTTCGTGTACATCATCAAGATACCATACGCCTTTTGAAAAGTGAAGAAATCACATTAGAGGCGATTTATGAGAAGGAGTAGTTATGATCATAGGGATTGGATGCGATATCGTAGAGATATCAAGAATTGCTAATGCATTAAATAAACCGGTGATACAAAGAATTCTGAGTGAAAAAGAACAGGAAATCGCTAATCAATATCCGGATAAACGCAAAGCCGAATGGATTGCCGGACGTTTTGCGGCAAAAGAAGCGATTTATAAAGCAATTCACAAGGTTGTGGATTGTACGATATCAGACATTGAAGTACTTCAGGATGATACAGGAGCACCTGTGTGTACATGTTTTGATTATGATGTTATGATATCCATTGCACATGAAAAAGAATATGCCATTGCTTATGCAATGGTTTTGACAAAGGGGTCTTAAATTATGTTTTATGTATATTGTCTGCACTTGCTGTGGCTGATTCCGATATCATGGATTGGATGCTTCATGGTACGTAAAAAATCATTTGAAGAACGGTTTTTACACATTGCGAAATGGTGTAAACGATGTTTTCATCTGTTGCATATCAAATTAGATGTGGAAATGGAAGATGCATTGCCAAGCGATGGCAGTATTCTGTTTGTCAGCAATCATCAAAGCTTTTTTGATTTGTTTATGTTGGAAATCGGCATCCATGTGCCATTTACATTTGTGTCAAAAGCCGAAAATAAAAAGATTCCATACTTATCTAGTTTAAGTAAGAATCTTGAATTGATCTATTTTGATCGTGAAGATCAAGGCAGTGCCGTGCATATGCTAAGGGAAACAACCAGACGCTTAAAAGCTGGTCAAAATATTCTGATCTTTCCAGAAGGCACTCGATCAAAAGGCACAGTGATGAAACAGATGCAGGCAGGCAGTATCCAACCCGCATTCATGGCAAAATGTTATATCGTGCCCGTGGTATTATGCGATTCTTTTGATTATAAGCGACTTTTAAAACAACATGGAACCTTTCACATGCATATAGGAAAAGCCATCCCATTTGAAGCATATAAGCCATTAAAAGTGGATGGTATGATCAAACAGCTACAAGAACAAATGCAGGGAGAATTAGATGCATTTCATCAAAAATAATATAAAAATGAGCAGGAATTATAATTTTGATATGATCCTGCTTGTTTTTATATTGGTTTTATAATTGTGTTTTAATATAGTCTATGACTTGTATCCAGCCATCCGATTCTGCGCCATATCCCCATAATGGCTCTGTAAGATCTTCCAATATATCTAACTTTTGTTTGATAGATGTGACCATTTCTTTTCTCTTTTCAGAAGGAATCATTAATAATCGTTCATCTGTTACTTTGAAACGAACGTTTTGTAAGAAATTGATCATATCATAATAACATTCATTATCGTTTGAAAAGATCGTATACGCAGGGAATATGGAAATGACATCTTCAAAAGCTGTTTTCAAATGATTTAGTTGTAAAGCCTGTAAAGCTTCTGGAATATAAGGTACAAGTTCAGCTTGTTCACTAATGACACCCCACCATCCTTCACCTTTCCAATTGCCAATCATATTCATACTGATATGTAAAATGAAAAGTTCATGACTTACTTGTTGTTTGATTTCTGAAAGACTGCCTATTTGCCATAATTGATCAGAAATATCTACTAAAGCAGCTTCATTTAAATGTGATGTGTCTTTTATAAAATCTTTAATTGTCATCATTTTCTTATCCTCCATTTTCATTATGTTTATTTTACCATAACGCATAAAAAAATCACTCCATATTTAGAGTGATGTTTATGCTTCTTCTTTTGTCGTCATAGTTTTCATCTTCTGTAAACCAAAGATGATAGCACCACCAACAACAAACCAGATGATGCTGAATGTATCAATACTTAATGGTGGCTTTGGTGTAGCTAAAGTCTGTGGTCCCATAACGATTGCATAGAAGGAACCAATCATCATACCAATGATTAAGAAAATCATAATAGGACGATGTTTATCAAGTGCCCATTTGATTAAACGAACCACAGTAACAACACCAGTGATAATACCTAATCCAAATACAAACAGGATCGGGATATAAGATAAATCAAATCCCATTACCGCTTTGATTGCGGAAATGATAGGAACATATAATCCAAAAATCAATAATAATGTAGAACCACTGATTCCAGGTAGTACCATAGCAGAAATGGCACACATGGCAGCGACAAATACATATAATATTAAACTAATATCTAACTGTGCCAGATTTACACCAGATTCACTTCCACTTACCGGATTGAAATACGTAATGAATGCAACAAGTGCTACACCACCGATAAATGACAGAATCGTTTTCCAGTTGAATATCAGGCTTTCTTTTTCTTCTTTTATAACGATGGGAATTGCGAACAAGATAAATCCGATAAATAAAGAACTAATTTGATAAATATAAGTATCGAAGATATTGGCAAGTACACTGACAGCACTTAAAAAACCAATAACCCATCCAACGCCTAATTTCAATAAAAAGATGATTGCGTCAATTTTTTCCTGTTTATTACCAGCGATCAAAGCATCTAAAGAGCCGATAAATTTATCATAAAAGCCGAGCAGGAAAGCAATCGTACCCCCAGACACTCCAGGTACGCTATCCGCTAAGGCCATACAAAAGCCTCTAATAAAATTCAAAACCATAAACTTCCTCCTTTGCGCAAGTATAATTATACAGGAAAAAGCTAGAAACTCCAAAATAAAATACAAAAGATTTGTTAAGATTTCGTAAAATGATGGATATACGTTTTTTAAGGATGTAGTTAAGCGTTTTTCTGATAGATAATTCAACTATTTTATGATTGTATTATGATTTTCTTCTTTCAAAAAATAACTTCATCAAACGTGCATTTTCCCCATTTTGTTTTACTAAACGGTTTATAAGGATATTTAATTGCAATTTGTCTTGTTCAATATCTGTTTCCTTATATTGTTGTGGATCACGATTGACAATGGTTTTCAGTTTACCATTGTCAGATAATTCCACAATATAAATACAATAACCTGTCCAGCTTCGATGGATAAATAATTTATGATCCTCACAATACATGAACCATTTATCTTCCATTTCTTCAGAGCGGTGTCCTTCTTTGATATATGCAAGATCTTTTTTTGTTAATGTTCTCTCTAAGAAGAAGGTTTCAAATTGTGTAGGAATTTCTAATGTTTTCCAATCATCTTTTTTTACCATGTTATGATTTCTCGTTATTTATAGGTAAATCAAAAGAAATAGGAACCTCATGTTCCAACAAGATTTCCAGTAAATATAATGGAAGATATACAATATTACCTTCCTTAGCTATCCCTATATTTTTTTGTGAAAAACGGAATGCATGGATTGGTTTATATTTCTCTACAAAATTCTTAAAGGATTTAGAAGCTGTATTTAAACCGGCTTTTATGTCAATTGGTGTGATTTCACCTTCATATTCTATAATGAAATCAATTTCTGTTGTCTGGCTTGGTTCAAAGTAATAGCATTTCTTATGTTTTCTTTGAAATATCTGCGCAGCCATATTCTCATATAAAGCTCCTTTGAATATACCTAAATCGCCACTTATGATTTTTTGTATTTCTCCATCTTCTAATTGAGAGATGAATAGCCCAACATCTGCCATATAGACTTTAAAGATAGGAAGTTCTACAGCACTTGCTAAAGGCGTTGATATATGGGATAAACGATTAACTTTGATGATCATGCCATTATCTTGAAGCCATTGCAGGCTGGAATCATAATATCTTGCATTATAACCCTTTTTTACTACACCATATTGGAACTTTTTGTTTTCTTTGGCCAATTGTATAGGGATAGATAGAAAACATTCTTTAGCTTTGATTTTATCACTTGCATGAGCGTATTTGGCCATATCACTGATATAATCATTCACAATTCTTCTTTGAATTGTTAAACATTCACGATAAGATTTTGTTTCAATATAAGTGGACACAACTTCGGGCATGCCACCAGTCATCATATAAGTGGTGAATAATTCATTCATTTTCTCATGTATGATTTCTGGTATTTTTTTTAAATTATCAAGTGATTGATTGATCTTTTTCATTATATCATCAGGTAATCCATAAGCATCTAAAAATTCAAGAAAACTCATCGGATAAAGTGTCCATGTTTCTACATACCCTACTGGGAAAGATGAAGTGGAAGCAATGGCTATTCCTAAAAGACTTCCAGAACAGATAATGTCACAAGGGAATGATTCACTCATAAATTTTAAGGTTGTTAAAGCACTTGGACATGCCTGGACTTCGTCTAAAAATAAAAGCGTGTTTTCATCAAATACGCTATCCATATAGGTGATTTTCAAATTCTCTAATAATTCATTGGGTTCTCGGGTTTTATTAAATAAATCTACCATTTTTAAATTTCTTTCAAAATTAATTTCAATAAAATCGTGATATTGTGCTTTTGCAAATTCACGAATGCAAAATGTCTTACCTACTTGACGGCTTCCTTTAATAATGAGCGGTTTTTTATGTGGATTTTTTTTCCATTTGATTAAATCATTCTCTATTTGCCTTTTCATGAATCAACACCTCATTTCTTATGCTTAGTATACATCAATCGATAAAAATATGCAATGATACATAAAAATATCAATAAAAATATGCAAATATGCATAAAAATATCGATAAAAATATGATAATGATTAATGAAATAGTATTTTTATCCTATCCTTTGATAAAATACCTTGTTGACAATCACTAAGATTTCCTTTATACTTGCACATGGAAAAAAGAATACCTTTAATTTTACCCGAGAGGTAGAAAAGGAAACAAACACAGCAGCGTGTTTTTATATGAAGTCTATATAACCTTATTCCATCATACCGGGTGAATAAGGTTTTTTTATTTGAAAGGAAGTTTTGAATATGAAAAAAATAAATGGCAAGCAGCTCGCAAAACGTATGGCAATTGCTATGATTCTAGGTTTGGCAGCTGGTTTTGGCTGTATCGTCCTTCGTGAATACATGTTGGGGAATGGATATAACGAAACATGGAACACGATCAACAATCTGTTGTTTGCGGATATCTCAAAAGAAGAAAATGCAAATGCAGTAGGTATCTTCTATATTTTAGGACAGTTATTTATCAATGCGTTGCAGCTGATCATCATTCCTATGGTGTTTACAAGTATAGCACTTGCAATGTGCCATATATCAGATACAAAGAAGCTTGGAAGAATTTCTTATAAAACGATTGGATATTTCTTCTTAACTTCATTTATTGCTTTGATTGTGGCAGGAATTGTTGGTTTTGGCGTTTATCACGCAGGTTTATTTGAAGTTGAAATTAACTCTACATTAGCTGGTGGAACAGGTTCTACTGCAAGCAATCCTTTAATGGTAATCTTACAGGCAGTACCAAACAATATTGCCAGTGCATTTACCAATAATGGCGGTGTATTGGGTATTGTATTCTTAGCTGTTTGTGTAGGTATCTGTATCAATACATTAGGTGAAAAAATTGAAGTGTTAAAGAAACTGTTACAGGAAGTAAATGATATTGTTGTGGTATTCTTAAGTTTTGTCATTACAAAATTTGGACCAATGGCGATTTTCTTCTTGTTAACAAGAACCTTCGCAATTTATGGAATTGATCATTTAAAACCAGCTGCGGCATATGTAATAACAACCATATTAACATTATTATTGTTCCTGATTTTTGGATATGCGTTGATTTTATTTGTGACAACCAAATTAAATCCACTACCTTTCCTTCGTAAAATGGCTAAGGTTTCTTTATTTGGATTTTCTACATCATCATCTGCGGCAACACTTCCTTTAAATGAAAAAACAACCGTAGAAGAATTGGGTGTCAGTGAGGAGATTGCATCCTTTGTATTACCTTTAGGTATGACCATTAATATGGATGGCACAGCGATTATGCAGGTCATTGCGGCAATCTTTATTGCAGCAACAGCAGGTTATGATGTTACAATCGGTAATATAGCGATTATCGCAACCCTCGCGTTGGTTGCCTCTATTGGAACACCAGCAGCACCTGGTGCTGGTGCAGTAATCCTATTTACAATCTTAACTGGTTTAGGATATACCAATGATGCGGCAATGCTTGCGTACTCATTGATTCTAGCAATTAATCGTCCAATTGAAATGCTGGTAACATCATTAAATGTAATTGGTGACAGCTCTGCTAGTGTCTTTGTCGCAAAATCAGAAGGATTATTAGACGAGGAAACTTATCATTCTTAAAAAAATGGGGCTGTAACGAATAAGCACTTTGAAAATCAAAAAAGCACTTATCCCAAAACTGGAAAAAGTGCTTTTTCTTTGGTAAAATTTAATTGCTTATGTTAAATATATTACCTAAGAAAGATTATACAACATATCAAACTATTTTGCCATTAAATTTTAATCTTTCTTTCTAAAATGACATAGCACATGATGATATTTCACGCATTGTTCTTGAATTTCAAAGAAAAAGAGAGCTGTAACTCTCATAGTCTATCATTGATGACTACTCGTTACAGCCCCTTTTTATAATCTTTTGTAAGGTTTTGGTTTATGGCAACATATTTCCTGCTGCAGTGTAAATACGATACCATTCTTCTCTTGTTAACTCAATGTCACAGCTGTTTACTAATTCAGACATACGATGCACATTAGTAGAACCTAATATTACCTGCATATTGGCTGGATGCCTTAATAACCAGGCAACGGCAATAGAACTGTTGCTGACACCATAATGGGCAGCTAATTCATCAATCACACGGTTTACTTCAGGAAATTTTTCGTTATTTAAGAATACACCTTCAAACATGCCATATTGAAAGGGACTCCAGCATTGTAAGGTAACATCGTGTATACGACAATACTCTATTACACTTTGATCACGATCGATTGCACCATCAAACATGGTATTTACATTAAATCCTGCATCTAACATTGGCGTATGCATGACACTAAGCTGCATCTGATTGATTTCTAATGGATAACGTACACCTTTTTTCATTAATTCCATCTGGGCAGGGGATTGATTACTCACACCAAAATGCAATACCTTTCCTGATTGATACAATATATCAAATGCATCATTCACTTCAACTGGATCCATTAAGGCATCCGGGCGATGTAACAACAGATAATCTAAGTGATCTGTATGCAGGTTATCTAAACTTTGATCTACACAAGACAGGATATAATCCTTACTGAAATCATAGTAGGTAATTTGTTCACCACGATGAATACCACATTTGCTTTGAAGAATCATCTGATCACGTAGATGTGGCTCCTTCTTTAATATACGTCCGAAAGCTTTTTCACATTCTCCACCGCCATAGATATCTGCGTGGTCGAAGAAGTTGATGCCACAAGCCAAATCGGTTTTAATCAACTGTTCTAATTCATCATCATGTAGCACACTGATGCGCATACAGCCTTGTACAAGTGCACTGGCTTTTTTTTCTTTGATTATTATTTGCTTCATTTTTTTTCTCCTTTTTTCTTATGATTTTATTGTACGCTATCTGCCCACAAGAAACAATCAAAATGGTACAAACACACAAACCTTTTTTTCATATTTTGATAGGATACAGAGAAAGGGATGAATGATTTTGGCAATTAAAATATTTATTGATCAGGGACACAATCCAGGCGATATCAATGCTGGAGCAAGTGGCAATGGCTTGGTTGAAAGTGAAATTACGTATAACGTGGGGATCATGCTGGCGGGGTTATTGTTTGCGGATCCTAATTTTGAGGTAAGGGTATCGCGAAGATATCCGGATACTGTTTTGGGAACAAATCAAAGAACGTCTTTACAACAGCGGGTGGATATGGCAAATGGATGGCCAGCGGATTATTTTATCAGTATTCATGTGAACAGCAATCCCAATCCTGCAATCAATGGTTCAGAGATTTATGTATTCAGAGAAAACAGTGTTGCCTATAACATGGCAGAAATCGTATTGGATAACATGGTATATTTTACAGGTATGAAAAATAATCAGGTACGTGTGAATCCAAGCTTGTTTGTGCTTCGTAGAACCAGAATGCCAGCAATGCTGATTGAGCTGGGTTATTTAACAAATCTGCATGATGTTGAGATATTGCGCGATAAACAATTTGCCTTTTCTTTTGGCATTTATATCGGACTTTTGGAATACTTTGGACTGCCATATCAACTGTAAGGGTTTGCAAGAAAAATTTCTCGAATAAGGTTAGAAATTATTGAAAAAATCATGTATAATGACTAATTGGTGAGAATATGGAAATTGAAGAATTTTTTGAAAGTTACAACGTACAACTAGAAGACGTGAAAAAACAACTTCTAAGACAACATTCCCATGTTCTGGTGCAGGGGAGTGCCGGAAGTGGTAAGACAACCCTACTGAAAGCAAGAAGCGCTTATCTGATCGAATGTGAACAGATGGAAGCGGATCAGATATGGAACATTGCACGGGATGGAAAAAGTGCAAAACAGCTGACTAGAGAGTTCCGTCATTTTTATGATGGGGTGGCAATGCCACATTTTATTGATCTGCATGCGCTGGCATATAAGATCATTAAGATGGATCATGAAGCAAAAGGGATATCCGTATGGCCTGCATACCGTAATGTGAAGAGCTTTGTGAAAAAAATATGCAAAGACATGTTCGCCTTGTCACTTACAAATGATAAGCTGGATGAAGTCTTATACCAGATTGCTCATTGCAAGAATATGTTGATGAGTGAATCACAGATTGATAAAGTACAGATGGAAGGAATGAATTTTCCTGCTATCTATAAGATGTATGAAAAAAATCGTAAAACAAAACAGTTTTATGATATGGATGACGTATTGGTGGAAGCTTTATGTATCCTACGTAGTGATCAGGATGTATTAGAAGGCTGTCATCAGGCAATCAGCTGTCTACAAGTAGATGATGCACAGGAAATCAGTTTTGCTGGACATATGCTGCTTCGCTCTGTTTGTGGAGATCATGCACAGTTATTTGCGTTAGCTGATAAATCAGCAAGCTGCAAGAAAGTATCCTGTGCTTTCCCTGAAGCGTTAGATACTTTGGATACTGCATATCCAGGACTTCAAAATTATACACTTGAAACAAACTATCGTAATGCGAAGATGATACAGGAAATCATGAACAAATTCTCTCATGAAACAAGAGTCTGTGCGAGTGAAGAAGATGGTGAAGTGAAGTTTAAAGGCTTCTCTAATCTGGATCGTGTATATTCTTATGCATATGAAACAGTGTCTGCAGATATGATGCAGGAGCATGTCTTTTTATATCGCAATGAAGAAATGGCATTGCCTTTGATTGATATGTTCATGGAAAAAGAAGTCGCATTCTATTGTTCAAAGAGTCTGAAAAACTTATTAAAGGATACGTTAATCGCAGATATGGTTGGCTTTATCCGATTATTAAGCAATGCCCATGATCTGGATGCTTTTATTCAGGTACAGGATCATTTCCACTTAGATATACCACAACGTGTTTTCCCTGAAGTTGCACAATGTATGCAATTACAGGACATGGATATCTATCAGGCATTGATGGATAGTTCTTTACGTGCAGTGAGTAAGAAAAAGCTGGCTGGCAGAATGGAAAAGATTCGTTTGGCAGCAATGAAAGACACATTGGGCATGATTTCTTTTGTGTTAAAAGAATTTAATTATAGAAATTATTTAGATAAGCATCAGGCAAATGAAAAACATCCTGCGCTGCTGGCATTATATACCATGGCAGAACGATATCCTGAACCTAAGGATTTTGTAATGCATATGCAAAGAATTGCGGATTTTAACAGTATGGATCTGGCGAATGTAAAAATCTGCAGTATCGAAGAAAGCATGGGACAGGAATATGACAATGTATATGTATTAGATTGTATGAATACCTTATTCCCTAAAACCGGTGTATATGATGAATATGAACGTTCTTTGTTCTATATCGCAATGTCACGTGCACTTAAGCATTTGGAATTCTTTACGTTTAAAAAGGCTTCTTTGGTAAAAATGGAATTATCTGGCTTCTTATTTGAAATCTATCAACAGCCGGAGGAGAATCAGCCAGTTAGAGATACCAGTATGGATTCACAACCGAAAAAGGTACGTTTATCTGATTTAAAACGTGGCAAGAAAATCGTTCATGCGACGCTTGGATTAGGTCGTATTATGAAAATCAGTGATGGTATGATGCATGTACAGTTTGCCAATGAATTAAAAACATTGAACGCAAAATTATGTATTCAGAATGATTTGATTGATTTACCATAAAAATTCATCAAATTATCACAAAGAGAACCCCTACTTGTGTGATATAATAAACCTCGGATAGAAAGAGGGTTGTAAGATGTTTGGTTTTCTAAAAAAAGAGAAGAAAAAAGAAAAATCGATTCAACCAATCCGACGTGTAGATACACAGGCGAAATTGATTCATAAATCAGATGAGCCAATTGACGATATGTTGAGTGGAGATGTTATGCCAGTAGAAAAACCAATCTTTGAATTGACATTTCTCTGTGATGATGGAAAAGAAGTTGTCGCAACAGTCAGTGAATTTGAGTTTGGCAATGTATCTGTCGGTGATGAAGGCAGACTGGTGTATGATGAATACAAATATTGTAACGAAATCA